>ENA-ORDC01000055-ORDC01000055.1-marine-metagenome-genome-assembly--contig:-NODE-55-length-140109-cov-7.810508_pt1 | contig 140109 bp, 139 predicted proteins | sample MGYA00237783_ERZ508515 | MGnify/ENA primary metagenome ERZ508515 (study PRJEB26186, sample SAMN06268792) | marine metagenome | isolation source: Eden Landing Ponds, San Francisco, CA, USA | place... | reverse complement strand
AAATGGACTGAAAAGTGCACTTCTTACCGGAGGTATTGTTGCCTTATTAGCCTATTTATTTAACCAGGATGAATAACGATGGAAACCCAATCTACTAATAATACCTCTCTTACAGAAAATTCTATATTCTTAAATGGGAAACAGTTAGCCGAAGTGTTAGATGTTGCAGCCCCTTCTCTTTCTGAAGCTGTTAAAAAGAGATACAATTGCGGGGGATATCCTGTATATGAATGGGCCGTTGAGACAGATACCGGTCGCATTAAAGGATATAAAGTACCTGAATTTTTGGTCTCTGGAGAAGATCAATTACAAGAAAAAAGGCAAAACCCAACCGATAAAACACCTACTCAGTTAACTAATAGCCCTAATAAGGGTAAAAAAAGTAGAAATAAACCGGAGCAGATCATCAATAACTATTCGCTCTTGCCGGAAGGAGAAGACTATGTCCGCCCCGCAGGAATGGTTACCCTGCCCTTGGTGATCAAAAAAGCACTTGACCAAGACACGCCGCAAAGTCGGGCCGTTATTGGTGCTATCATAGCCATGTTGGGTGCTATTACTGGACATGCTGTTTCTAATAATGCTACTGGAGCAGGAGTTGGCGCAATAGCCGGGTTTGGAATAGCTCTTTATATGTATCAGTATTCCAATCCTTATATCAATTTGAATTATCAGCCAGCATTAGCTCAATCAACTGATAGCTATAATTTACTTAAGCAGTATTCAGACAGTCCTAACCAGTCAGGTTTTTTGTCTAATTAGGAAAATATCTCCGATTTATTTCTACTATATTAATAGAATCATTCCCCAAATACCTTTTTGCCACTCTTTTTCCAGCATAACCACTTCATCATCAGTTAACCCCTTAAACTTTATATAGTACGAGCTAGTTTGAATAACTGGCCATAATCTAACGTAAAAATCCAATCAGGTTTTCATATCCTTTAACAGATATACTCGGCAATGAATGTTCTTATCTTGTCATGATATTGCAATTGCCGACCTTCTTCTAACAAGGGTTTACTGACTGTTGGTAATATATATTTATAGGCGGATTATATATTAAAAACTACTCTGACCAAACCTATTAAATTAGATATGATGAAAGAAATGGGATAGCTCAAATTGGTTTTAACCCTATAATTCAAAATATTATTGATGATTTAAACTCATAAGGGATAGTATGCTGATTTTTCCAACTACATTAAAAAAACTATTGAACAGGATGACAGAGAAAGAAGAAACTTCGGATGGAGATGGCATAAATAGTAAATTTAATAAATTATCTAGAATACAGAAGAGTAGCTTTTTTGTTGGCTCTGAAAATAGGCTAGAAAAAATAAATGACTTTAATGATCCAAAAAAAGTCGAAAAGGAGTTAGATAAAATACGCCTGCACTTAAAAAATTATCTTCAACTGGATAACGTAAGCTTTCTTTTCGGTGCTGGTACATCTATCCACCTAGGCTCTGAATCAATTCAGTATATCCCTTCAAAACTACTTGATGAATTTTCTACTGTAGAGAATGGCAAAGTAATCGTTGAATCGCTGACAAATAGAAAAATAAAAAAGGAAGAAGATAACGACAATAAGGAGTATAAAGACTTAGATGTTCAATTAGAAAAACTCCTCAACAAGCTCCTAAATCTTAGTTACTTATCAGATATACCTAATCTGCAAATTTCACAATCTGATGATGAAGATGGTAACGAATTTGAAATCACTTCTGATTCCATTCAGGAGCTTATCAAAATTATAAAAAAATACATTTTTGAAATTTGTGATCTCGATAACATACCATTAGGTGAAAATTCTTTTTTCCAAACTAACGGAGGAGAAATAGATGATTTCAAAAAAGCATGTAAAGAAATAATGGGAGACTATGGCAAACATATCTTTCATAAAAAACTTCTCAAGTCTCTTCTTCAAAGACCACTCAATCTTAGGCGGGTAAATATTTTTACAACAAATAATGACCTTGCTTTTGAAAATGCTTTTGATGAGTTGGGAATCCACTACATAGATGGTTTTACAGGACATCATAAGCGAGCATTCCGGCCAGAAGTCTATAATTATGATCTTTACTTTCCTGGGCATACCACAGAGGGTCAAGTAAGAAGAGTAGAACGGGTTATCCGATATTTTAAGCTTCATGGATCAATTTCTTGGGTTGATACAGAAAAGTCCTCTGAAAGCCCTTTTGGGGTTGAAGAAAAGACTATTGATTATCTAAGAAATAATGAAGAAGAACAGGGGGAACTGTTAATCTATCCTTCAGCAAAGAAAACTGAATACTCACTAGGTTTTCCCTACTCAGAATTATTTAGGCAATTTGCAGCAACAATTACCCAAGAGCAGTCTGTTCTATTTTGTGTTGGATATAGCTTTTCTGACGAACATATCAATGACATTATTTATCAAGCTCTATCGATCCCTAGTTTCACACTCGTAATTGTGGACTTCAAAGGAACTGAAAATAAGGAGATTGAAAGGCTTAAAAACTTAGATGATCCTCGAATAATAATTATGGAAGGTCCTTATTTAGGAGACTTTAAAACCTTCGCAACTGATATCATTCCGAGCTTCCAAGAGATGGACTCAAGGGAAAAGATTGCAGATACATTAGAAAAACTGTACAGTGAAGATCAAGAGGTTAGCAATGAGTGATAGGAAAATAGGACATGTCGTATCTGTCGATAGTTTTAGAGTTGTCATAGAATTAGATGGAGACCTTAAAAGTCTATTCAAGAGTGGCTATGACAATATTTATGATATAGCCCGCATTAATTCGTATGTGATACTTCCAGTAGGATCAGAAAAAATAGTTGCTTATATAACCCGTGTTAAGGTTCAGGATGAAACCGAGCTAAACTCCTCATCTTCATCAGGGATTATTACTTTGCCAGAGTCTAAACGATTGATTGTGGCAACTATGATTGGCACAATCACCTCTGATAAAGAGTATGTCCAAGGTGTTTATAATTTTCCAATTCTTGATAATCCCGTATGGTACGTTAAAACAGAAGATTTGGACCAAATTTTTGATCAGGAGGATAAAGAAACTATAGATTTTGACGAAGACTACTTCTTACCAATCGGAGTACCTCCCGCCTTTCCAGATTACCAAATTAAAATTAATCCTGATCAACTATTTGGAAAGCATGCCGCAATATTAGGTAATACCGGTTCGGGTAAATCCTGTACTATTGCTTCAATACTTCAGTCAATATTCAAATGGGAAAACAATGATCAAAAAATTAACAGTGCCAATGTTATAATTTTTGATACCAATGGGGAGTATGAAAAGGCTTTTGATTTTGAAAATTCTGAGTTAAATGAAAGAGTTAATGCATTAAACATATCCGAAAATGGTTTAAAAGTACCTTACTGGTTTATGAACTACGATGACTTTGATTATCTATTTCAACCAGCAGAAGGTTCCCAAGCTCCAGTTTTAAAAAGAGCTCTAGTTAAAGCTAAAGATCAACGTTCAGATGTTAAGCAAGGAATCCCAAAAGCATTTAGAGCAGAACTTGATAATCTAATTGAATTGATTGAGGTATATAACAAAAATGAACTTAATAAAGCTGTTTATTTCAGTATTGAAGAGCTACATGATTACTTTGAAGAAAATCATCCAGACTTGGGAATTCATGATGTTCTAAGCCTTTTAGTAGCTGAAAAATCAAAATTGAGTTACAATGAACCATGGGTAAATGGAATTATTTCCCCATCTATAAGACAAGAGGTTCTTGACAGGTTAAAACCAATTCTTAGAGGACTTGATAATGAGACAGATGGGAGCTCTGTTTCTAAAGAAAATGATGCCGATTTACCAATTTATTTCGATTTTAAAGATTTGTTTGAAGAATGTATCGATGAAGCAATAGAAGAATTAGAAACATCTAGTTCTCGTATTAGAGAATATGTGACAACTTTGATATTGAGGATTAGAAGTTATTACTATGATGACCGAATTAGTATTCCTTTTCTTTTGAAGAGTGATAAAATTGAAAAAGCTCTTCCAACATTTCTTGCTTTTTTGACTGGCATCTTTACTAAAGCAATAAAGGACACAAACAACATATATAGTGAATATTTGAAAGAAGAGGATAAAGAAGGTGTTCCTAAAAACGTTGTAAAAAAAGATTCCGATAGCCAAGTCGCCATTATTGACTTGTCTTTACTTCCGTACGAAGTTCTAGAAAATGTTACAGGATTAATTGGCCGGCTAATTTTAGAATTTCTACAACGATTGATCAAGGTACCTGATTATCAAAATAAAAGAGGCGATTTTCCTATCGTTCTCGTACTCGAGGAGGCTCAAAACTATATCCCAGAACAAGATCGTAAAGAAGACCGAGTTTCCATATCAAAAAGAGTATTTGAACGAATTGCCAGAGAAGGAAGAAAATATGGTCTTTCACTTGTAATAGCTTCTCAACGACCATCAGAATTATCCAGAACAATTTTATCCCAATGCAACTCTTATATAATTCACCGCCTCCAAAATCCAGGAGATCAAAGTTATGTTAAAAAGTTAGTTTCGTCGGCCAATGAGGATATCCTCAATCAACTACCAGTTTTACCACAGCAACATGCTGTAATCACGGGAGATGCTGTAAGAAGTCCTGTTCAAATAAAAATCAATGATGTAAATCCACAGCCAGACAGTGACGATCCTGAGTTTTTTGCCAAATGGATTCAAGAGCCAGAACAAGATCTAGATAAAAAATTTCCTGACTTTGAAAAAGTAGTAAATGAATGGATCAATAAATCAAATAATCAGAATGAGGAATAGTTATGGCTGTAAGAGAGAATTTTTATTTGTTTAAATTTGGAGAGCAATTATCCAGAAATGGAGGAGTACTTAGAGAGGACACTAATGTAAAGTGGAAAGGAGAGCTTGTTCTTCATGATGAGAATTCAAATCCAATAGGAAGTGTCGGTGCTTTAGAGAATGATGATGAGGGCAAACTTGCGGAAGTTGTGATCAACAAAGATGATTTTGACAAAACTAAGTATAAAGCTGAGTTAGCCGTGGATAAATTATATACCCCAACAGGGAATTATGATGATACATTACCTGAATTTAAGCCATCAGGAGTTCATTTAGTACTTAAAGAGAATTAGGAATCTACTTACTGAAGATCTCTTGAAATTTCTCCTCTAACATTGTTACCTCATCTTCGGTCAATGCCTCAAACTCTTTAGTACGAGCACGCTTTGACAACTGGCCATCATTTTGACGTAAAAACCAATTGGGTTCTCCATTAAATTATTCAGCATACCAAAATAATCCCTCTTAAAAAATATTTGTCCCGAGTAAACAAGCCTAAAAAACGGCTTTCATATTTCCATTCTAACGCCCGATCTCCTTCGGCAACGTATGAAATCATTAGTCTTTTATCGGCTTAGATATTGATTTTTATCTCGATCACTAAGAATATGGAGACCATCTAAAAATTGATCGATATAAAAGGAGAACCAGATGAAGAAGATTACTTTCAAACGAAATGAACTCTATGAAAAGGTTTGGAAAAAGCCGGTATCTCATTTGACTGAAGAGTTAGGGATAAGCAGTCATAAACTTTACAAGGCTTGTGAAGAGTTAGACATACCAACCCCATCTGCGGGTTATTGGGCAAAGTTGAGACATGATAAAAAAGTCAATAAACCTGAACTACCTGAATCAGATAAAGGGTCATTTACCTTAACAATTCGTGAAGAAAGTAGAAGGAAGAAAGAACAAACTAAACCAACTAAACAAATTTCTGTCTCTAAAAGGCTAACCCAGCCTCATCCTTTAATCAAACAGGCACGCAAGAATATTGACAAAACATCTCTTAACCGTTATAACCGAGTTAGGGGTGGTACACCGCTGGACCTCTCTGTTGGACCTGATAATGTTGAGAGAAGTTTGCGCATACTAGACGCACTATTAAAAGAGATAGAAGAACAAGGCTATAACCTGACGACGAAAAGGAAGAATAAATCCTACTGGATGTTAATCAGCAACGGACAAGACGAGGTCTATTTTCAATTAAGGGAAAAAGGTAATAGAACTGAAGTCTCTGATGATCAGCGTTGGCCAGAGTATGAATATACACCTACAGGAGAACTGCAATTGGCATTATTTAGAGAAACCTATGATCGGACGGGAAAAGTATTATCAGATACAAAATCCAAGAAATTGGAAGACCGATTAGGTGAATTCTTTATAAAGCTTGAGCAGGTCATGGAACAAGTAAAAAAGCGGCGTTTAGAACGAGAGGAATATCACCGAAAGCGAAGGGAGGAGAAGGAAATAAAAGAGGCAGCAAAAAAGCAGCGTGAAGAAGAACAAGAACGTCTAAATAACCTGGAAAAACGAGTTAACTCTTTTAGGCAATCTCAATTCATTTATAATTTCATAAGCGAAATTGAAAACAAACAGTCCCAAATGGATCTAACTGAGGAAGATCAGCTGAAATTCGAGACCTGGATTATATGGGCCAGGAACCATGCTGATCGCCTAAACCCAATTAACCAGTCAGTTAAAGAAATATTGGAATAAAAGGTGCTCTATTGTGACTGATTTACAATAAATGGCAATGCTTGGGACAAGTTGGGACGTTTCTAGATCGGATGGAATTCTAGAAAAAATTCCCAACTCATTAGATTACCTGCCAATCTGAGCAATTATCTTACATTTTAATTCAATAAAAGCAGAAATAGCCTAAAATATCATGCTATCCCTTAAATAGAAGGGACCCAAAAGCCTTTCATAATTTCTATTTTAAACTCCGATCTCCTTCGGCTCTTCTATTTTTGCATTAATTAAGTTTTCCAGTCATCTTATTGAACATAAATTTATCTGGATAAAATCTTTAAAAAGCTCATCAATATGAATTGGGGACAATTACTTAGTGATAAAAGATTAACGAGAAATAAAGAAAAGCCTAATCAAGTTAGAAATGCTTTTGAAAGTGATTATGGGCGACTCACATTCAGTCCCGCAACCCGAAGGATGCATGACAAAACGCAAGTTTTCCCTCTAACCTCAAACGATAACATACACTCTAGATTAACTCATTCGCTTGAAGTAATGGCCATTGGTCATTCGCTCGGTATAAGAATAGTTGAAAGCTCAAAATTTCAAAAAGAAGTTAACCTACCAAAAGAAGAATTATTACGAACTGTCCCAATAATTTTGAAAAATATTTGTTTAGTTCATGATATTGGGAACCCACCATTTGGACATTTTGGAGAGACGGTAATAAAAGAATTTTTTACTGAACTATTTTCCAATAGCAACTCTATAAACTTCAATTTAAGTAAAGACAAAAGAAAAGATTTTGAGAAATTTGATGGAAATGCGCAAGGATTTCGAATTCTTACAAAACTACAAGTATTACAGGATGAGTTTGGATTAAATCTAACCTGTGCTACATTAGGATCATATTTGAAATATCCAAATGCTGGAACTATTGATGAAAACTTTTTATCGAAAAAGAAAAAAGGAGTTTTCTATTCGGAAAAAGAACGTTTTGAAGAGGTCATAGAAGAGTGTGGGATGAGAACATCCAAAGATAAAATCGCTAGGCATCCCTTTGCCTTTCTAATGGAAGCCGCAGATTCTATATGCTATTTGGTAATGGACATCGAAGACGGCTACAATAAAAATTGGTACACCTACGAGGAACTAAGATCATATCTTAAAGAACACATTAAAGACAAAAGTACTTTTGATAAAATAATCAAAAATTCTGATAACGTAAGTGGAGAAAATTCTAAAAATACAAGAATTGTAAGACTCAGGATTAGTTTAATTGACTACTTGGTTGATATAGCAGTCGAAAACTTTGTCGATAATATAGATAAGATTCTTGCAGGAAAATATAACAAAGAGTTAATAGAAGACGACGACGCTTTAGTAGCTGATACTCTAGATGATTTCTGTAAAAAAAGAATTTTTTCTCAAAGAGAAATTGAACATTTAGAGCTTACAGGTCATTCTATAATAAATGGATTACTGACATACTATATTGAATATATCTTCAATTCTAATGGAGCATATGCCAATAGAGCATCTAATTTGATTTCACGAAGCATAAAGCATGCCGCCTGTTTTGAAGAAGGGAAGAAAGAATTTTCAGAACTAAATCCTTATTATAAGTTAAGGGTTATTGTGGATTTTATAACCGGTATGACAGATCAATTTGCACTTAAACACTACCAGAAACTAAGTGGCCAAAAAATTATCTGATATCAGGCATAAGGTGAAGGAAAACGAATCATCCTTCAATCAGTATTTATATTCTATAGTCCCAAAAGAAGCTATAGAATTTATGGAAAACGCTGCGAATGTTACAGACTTATATATTTTTAGTGGAGTTATTAGAAATTTCTTCTTAGGAATTGATGAGGCTCGAGACCTTGATTTTGTTGTTGAAGATGTATCTAAAATAACACGAATCATAAATAAATATCAGTTCCGTAAAAATAGTTTCGGAGGGTATAAAATTGTAATTAATGACCTTAATATCGATTTATGGGAAGTAAAAGATACTTGGGCTTTCGAATATCAAAATCAAATCAACTATCAACTATATAAAGCAATACCAAACACATCCTTTTTTAACTTTTCCTCTATTATTTATCACTTCAACAAAAAAAAATTCATCTTTAACGATGATTTTCTAAGATTTTTAAGAGATAAATGTTTAGATATTTCCTATTCTCCAAATCCAAACTATGAACTTTGTTTAATTAATACTCTATATTATTCTGAAAAGTATGAATTAAGAGTAAGTTCCAAGTTGAAAAAATTTATTAAAGACTATTATTATCAAATTGATTCAAACTTTCCCGACATACAAAGGAAACATTTTGGTAAAGTTTTATTTTCGACTGAAGAAATAAAAAATAAAATCGAGTTGGTCCTACAAACAGATAAAGCTTATAAAGACGACTAATCAGATATTACCTCGAGGTATAGCAATGATCGCAGCTGCAACCTGTTTATCTAAAGGCTCTTCAGTGGGAATGTTATCCCACAAAAACTTAAGATCTTCTCTCTTTAAAGGATTTTCTTTAAGCCAACTTTTTAGATCTCTTAGACTATTATATTTTTTCCTTCCCTTTAGTCTAGATTCTTCAGCTTTCTTGAAATAAGGATGAATGATGTCGAGTAAAAGCTGTGCAAACTCATAACAATCAATAGAATATCCCTCGATTTTTAGATGACTGCTAAATAAGTCCCGAAAATCCTTGTATATATCTACTAAATTACTGTCTGATTGCTCTTTATTTTTCTCTGCCTTTATCCAATACTCAATAAGTTCCTCAAAAATATTCAAGGCTAGCCTCTTCTTGTTAGGTAGTAATTCCACTTGTCCCTCATTTAGCCGATCCACCATATTAAAAACATATTTATCTGCAGCCTTTAATCGCTCTTTGATATTAGTACAATGTGGTAGCTCTTCATTGAGAAAAGCACAAATTTCAGGTAAATCTCTACTCAATCTATTTTCATCCCTGATTAATACCCACTTGGGAGCCCTTCTCTCTGTACCTCGGATCGCAAAAAAACCCCAGCTATTATCAGATTTAACAATACTGACCCTGGATAGTACTTGAGCAGTTACATCCTTGTATTCCTCATAAAGCTCTTCATCTATCAATCCATCTTCCTCGATAAAGTCTCTTACAGGTTTAAAAGCATCATCAACTCCCTTCCATTCCCGGTCCTCTTCCTGACGTTTTTCATATAGGTTCCCCATGGTATCAGGATCGATTTTCTCTTTACTATCTGTGCTAAACTCATCTGGCACTTTAATATTTGAGCCGATGACTGTATCAACTAGATCATGCCGTTCAATAAACTTTTTATCTGCTTCTAATTGGAATACTTGATGGTCACTCGGCCAATAAATATCTATTTCATCATGAGGACTGTCTAACCTATCTACACGTCCTGCTCTTTGCTCAGCTTTGCGAATTACAGTAGGCATATCAAGAAAAACGACCGCAGAAGATTTTTGAAGGTTTACTCCCTCAGATAATGCATCTGTACAAAGTCCTATGACTTGAGAACTATCTGAAGAAGGTCGAAATAGATTTTGGATTTTTTCTTTTCCACTATCATTTCTTCCTCCAGTAGCAATGATTAACTGAGTATTATCAGATATTTGCTCTTCAATATGCTGCTTAACAACGGAGTGAGTGATTACAATACTATCAAATGCTAAGACGTGGCTATGCTTATCAAGTAATTTCGCTAAGTATTGAGCTTTAGATCGTTCTCTGCTATCGCTCATTTCCTTAGCATTAGCTACAATTTTGTTGAGTATCGAAATTTCTCGTTGAACTGCTTCAAAGTACTCCTGTTCATCAGTAAGCCAATCCGGGAAGTACTTTTTATCAATATTATAGATATTGGGAAGCGCTTCAATTTCTTGCAGCGATGACAAGATATCCCCAGAGTCTGTTTTCGATAATGAATCAATACTTGCCCACTCTTTGGCTGCATCTGTTCCCTCAATATGTTCTACTAAAGCTGCCCTAGAAGAGCGCAAACAATTTTTGATGTTATATCTTGATAAAGCCGCCGCAGCCTTCAGACGACCATTAACAAAATTCTTAGGATCCACTCCTCTTTCAATTTGATCATTCGTCATCCGAATTTCTTTCAGAAACAGGATCCCTTTTAAACTACCAGCCAGTTGGTCAATCTCACGTCCCAACCTAATATCATCTTCTTTTTCTTTGACTGAATAAGTATGACAAACATGCTTTGGAAAGCGACATAAATTCCCATTGTTATCGACGAAAGCGTTAGGTCTCCGGTCAATAATTTCATTAATCTCTCTTTTTGTTCTTCGTACAATAAACTTTTGTGAATAATCCTTAAGATGTTTTAGGACTTCAGAACCAGGCTTAGATCCTTTACGTCTATTTATTCGCTTTAGCTTTCTATAAGCCTTGTAGGCCTTCTCCGAAAGGTTATCAAGACCTAACAGTTCAACCATCCGGAGAAGATCATTCCACTTTCGGTTAATGGGAGTGGCCGTAAAAAGTATTACATGATCCGCTTTATTATTTTGTATGGACTGAGTTCTATTTGATGATGCATTTAAATAGTTATGGGCTTCGTCTATCAGTAGAACAGTCGCTTCCTGTATATCCTGCAGATGAGATTGGCTCTTTAGGCTGGATTGATGACTAAGTACACCATGAGAAATAGGATTTGCAACGGTAAAGTAAAGATCATCCAGTTCCTCTTCCCAGTTGGTTGTCACTAGAGGAGGTGCAATGATTTTATATTTACTCCTATTACCACGCCCCTGTTGCCAAAAGCGATTTAACAGAGCCGCAAGTAGATGCGCTCCAACTCTTGTTTTGCCAGATCCTGTAGGCTCAGCAATTAAAACACTACCTTCATTGTCTAGAATATATAAAGCCTGCCCAATTGCCTGCCGCTGGGTCGGCCATAACGAAAACTCTTGACCTGGATGTAAGTCTTTAAAATATTTTTCTACCCAATCTCCCTCTAGAAGCTCAGCTATAGCCCTTGCTAATGCTTCATCCCATTCTACTAATTGAAGTAATTTATTCAGAAGTCCTAGTAGGTCATCATTATAGTCCTTACTCTCTGATAGATAATGATTCGCTATTCCTTCAAGATCATCATACTCAGTCTGCCCTTCTTGATAACGGACATTCACTTCGGCCTGATACTCCATCCCAGAATGTGAAAAATTGCTGGACCCCACAATTAAATGCTCTTCACCAACATATACCTTGCCATGAAGATTAGAATGTATTTTAAAGTCAATATTCCCTTCCTCCACTGCTTTTATCAACGAAAGAAGCGGACCATTGAGCTTGATTGAAATGCCTTTTTCCAACCAGTAATCAGCAATATGATGAGAAAAACTATGCTTTTTCTTATTAAGGCTTTTTTTAATTATTTCCTCCCGAATGATGGGTTCATTACCAAGAACTATTTCAATTGATCGATTTTTCCACACTTCCTCTCTGCCAAACTCCTCGATCAAATACTCAAGAGAACTAAAACCAGTAAGAATGAGAAAATTGCTGGATGCCTCTAAATCTTTCTGAACCCATTTTTTTACTTTACCTCTCTCATTATTTAATGGGTATTGATTAGCAGGTGGCCACTGCCAATTAAATAATTCTCTTTGCTTGTCTCGAGACATTGATCAATGATTACTTAATTGTATCACTCAAATCATAACCTGCTTTTAAGCATAATATTTATACTTGATATAGTTCATACATTTTTTGGGGCTTCCAAGCACTCTGCAAATCCTCCAACTTATTTAAAACATTATCTCTTGTTTTATCCCAAATAGATTTTTTTATCTCTTGCTTTGTCAAATACAAATAAACTGTATCAATTAGCAATCTCATAAGGGATTTAAGTTTTATTTGCACTTTATGATGTGCAATAGACTTAAGTTCATCACTTAAATGCCCCACTCTCTTCATACTTCTAAGTGCGTCCATTCGATTCTCTTCATTTTCTTCAATGCATTTATTAAGCAGAGTCTTCTCGGCATCTTTAAGTAATTTTTTAACTGCACTGATCAATAAAAAACTTAATTCTCTAGATTCAATCTGAAAAGCTTTGACTTGCTCAAGTAAACACCCAATATCTTCTTCAACCTGATCAAGAAAAGGTGAAACTAAGTTAAGAAAATCCCTAACATTTTCGACCCGTTCTATATTGCTATTTATATGGATATTTACCGGAAAATCCTGTGCATGTATTTTAGGTAATGCCAGTCTTATCACATGAAGATCTGACATTGTTTCAATAATAATACCCTTACCTATTTTTTGGTAAGGGAAAGGCGCTCCACTACTATCAAAAATCAGGGGTTTTAATCGAGAATCTAATAAAGTATACCTCTTGTTTAATTTACTTAGCCCAAATTCATTTTTCGCTTTCTCAGAATTTTCTCGAAGATCTTTTAAGTTAGTAAGAGTTGTATTAGAAGTCCCAACAGCTCTAATAGCACCAGCTTGAAATCCTGATTCTGACAACAAAAAGCTTCTATCTGCCCCTACATCTTGTGCTATCTGTTGAAGTGTTAAAACCTTTTCTTTAGGAATAGGTGAATCCCAAAGCTTACATTCGACAACCCATTTAATATTTATACCATACTGTGAAAAGGTCACCCAAACATCAATCTTATGTTTACCTCTCACCCCTTCAATTTCTTTCTCTACGACCGCACTTAAACCTAAAGAACGAAAAAATTCTGCAACCTCAATCTGATATTCCTTCCAGTTTTGAGCCATAAATCGCAATTACGAGTAAACTTAATATAGTCTGCCGAACAGATATTAACCTATTAAAATACCACCTGCGCCAAATATATCATCCCCAAATAACTTAGAAACAAAAGGAGCACCTAAACTACCTATAGGACAAGAGTTTAAACCTAAGGCGGTAGAAACTATCTGAAAACAATAGATATAAGCACCTGCATCTCTCCAGATTAAGCTATCTGCATTTTCATACTTTGCTTTGGTTCTTTGAGGATGAGCTAAAAACCATACTATCAATGAATCTTGCATATTGATAATTTCATCAATATGCTGGCAAAAGTCTTCAACTAAACTCTCATTCAAATCTAGTCTATAAAGGCAATGGTCGATCGAGTTATATAGAGAAAATAACCTTCTATCTTCCGTTGGTAAGGAAATAATTATATCAATCGGATGTAATCCACCAGCAGAAGGCGAAGGTCGGTGCATCAGAACCATTCCCTCATCTGAAGTACCAATTTTGATAGTTTTAGATGTATACCATAGTAATTCTCCGAGTTGTTTTTCGCTTATCCCATCTTCAAACTCTCTACTAGATGTTCTTTTTCTAATTACTTTAAAGAAATCTTTTTCTCTTTCCGGGAAGTTCTTTTCAAGATTTATCTTCTCTTCGATTGGATATTTGTACTGGACTTGTTTTCCTGTTTTTTCTTTGGGGTTTGGATTTTCCATACAATCATTTGTACCCTAATTGCTTCATAGTTTTGTAATATTTAGTACACCCCCTACAGTTACCACAAGCTATACTATTTTTATGGCAAGAATGAGCCCAAAACAAAACTTTCTTAGGTACCTTTGATTTCTGAATCAATTCTACACTTGAATACTCGATTGCAGGCGTAGTTACCTTAATATCACCCTCTTGCAGCGATATCAACTCATTTATCATTTCATAAAATTCTGGAGTCCCATCTACATGAAAATCATCTGAATTTACCGAACCCAAAATAATTTCATTAATTCCTAATGAAATGCCTTTCATACAACCCAACGTTACAAGTAGTTGATTTCTATAAGGCCACCATTCACTTTCTGGAGCCATCTCTAATGCTTCTTTTCCTGCAAGATCCCCAGATCCTAGTTTACTACAATCAACTTCTACAACTGAATGTTCTAGACCCAAGTTTTTGGCTACAGCTCTGGAAGCTCGAATCTCACCTTCAGCGGGTTTTTGACCATAATTTATGGTAATTGCATAGTTAGGCCTTTTCCAATAAGCTAAAGCAATTGAATCTAAACCTCCTGAAAGTAATATTGCTTTAGCCATTACATAACTCCCAAAAGGTTTTGTATATAGCTGTAGTTAAATCCTTCTCAATTTTACAACCGGTACCCTTCAGCATTTTCAAAGATTCTTCAGTTTCATTTTCAGTATATGCAATAACCTGCTTTCCTTTTGAAACTGCATATCCGATTTCAAATAGTGTCCCCGAATCTAAACCATCCACTACCGCAAAAATTAAATCTGAATTCTCAATGGCATTGATATCTTCTTCAACTACTTCATCTGCATCTCCAATGCCGATTTCATGTAAGGGAGAAAAAACTTTTAATCCCATACCACTTAAACAATTGCGGATTTGACTGATTAACCACCTTTGAGAAAAGGTGAAGAAAGGACCTGCAAGATAAATGCTTTCTTTAGGAAAGTCCTTAATATATAACTCATCAAAAGGTTCATTTCTAAAAGCTCTTTCAAAATTAAAACCCTTTGAATTGACATAACTTGCAGCTGCTAATGAAGCTTTCTTAGCTGAATCTTCTAAAGATTTGCCATTGAACCAAAAATATGCAAAAATAGAAGTAAATACGTCGCCAGACCCTATAGGCCAAACTTTATTTGTTTTATAGACAGGAATATTTACTCTAGTCTGCTTATCCTCAAAAAGAAAAGCACCTTTAGCACCCATTTTAAGAATCAACCCATAACAATCTTCTTCTTTAAAAAAATACTCAACTATATCATCTAACTCGGTTTCACCACTCATTAGTTGAGCTTCTGATAAATTAACTACCGTAACTAGTTGATTAGCCTCAGATACCGTATCCGAAAATAATTTTGGAACTGAAGGAGATTGAGGATCATAAACAACCTTATCGCCCTTTACATTAACATCTGCTTCTAGCATTCCAAAGTACAAAACATTGTCATCCGCAACTTCTAATAAGGGACGAGTTTTAAAGTATGCATCTGGTCTTGGATTGATCCTTGGCGTAGCTAAAGGATAATCATATTCAAAAGTAGGCGACTTAAATATATTCTCAATACTTAAGCTAAGATTATGAGATTCCTTCAATGACAATAAATACTGCCTTATCCTATTGTCAGCCGTCGTAAAAAGGTTTAATGGATAATCTTTGTCTAAACCTCTAATTGATAGGCATGCTCTAAGTCCAGAACCGAAAATCTGTTCCCAATGAGGTTCTAGGCAATACTCCCCATAAGTTCCACCAACTATTTTCATTATGATGACCTTATCAATATTTCACAATTACCCTCTTCAATCTGTCTTATCTCACCAATATACTGATGGCCATCATTAATACACTCAATCAACTTCATTTGTCGACCAGAGAGTAAAGAACCCACCACTTCGCCTTCATTCGTAACGAGTTCAATAGGTCCTGTTGCTCCACCTAAACGTATAGTTAAAATATCTCCTTCATTAAGTGTATCAATTATATCGGGATTTGGAGATGATAAATGAGTTTGAATTGAAAGGTCTTCGCAACTTTCCTCCTGACCAATAGAGGGTCCAATTCCACCTGATGATCCTGACATATTATATTTAGTTAATTGTATTTAGCATTTTTAATGCAAAACTATTTGAGCGTCTCATTTGGTGCCACATTATAGCATCCATTATTGAAGCTTTAACATTTAATTTTTCACAAAACTCTACAAATTGAGATTCTAAAAATAAATAATGAGAATTTATATCGTTCACTTCTGGAAATATTCCAGTCAACCTACCCGCACGCAATAAATGTATATCTATAATTGCAACTCTATCACTTTCCAACCAATTTCGTGTTATCCAAGAAGCTGTTTTTAAGCCAATTCCTTTGATTTGCAATAGCCATTTCCTTAACTCATAGGCATCTTCTGTTGGTATATCATATATATCGTCTCTATTTAGAAACAATGCCAAATATTTACTCTTTTGGTTGACAAATCGATAATGCACTGTATTCCCCGATGAAGTTTGTATTGGTTCCGACAATACTTCTTGGATTTTTGTTTTGCTAGCTCCAGGCTTAAGCAAATTATTTTGTTTTAAGCGATGGAATGCAGCTATACCAACGTTTGAAGGGATCCCAAACCCTCCAAGCATACAGGCTGAAATTTCTTCTAATATATCTGTACCTAATCTATTTTCTATTTTTTCTTCACTTTCTTCATGTATTAAATACTGCAATTTCCAGTAAGCCGGTGTAAAAACCTCTTTATAAGAGCCCCACTTAATCCCATTACAAAACTCAGTACTTGGATCTGGGAAGTACTGAATTTTTTTATTAATAGAATTTATTTTTTGTCTTTCATCGATAAGATTTTCTAAGCAGCTATCTTTTTTAAATATTCTTTTTTGCGGCAAAGCATCCATAATCCCCAAAAACTTAAATTTATTCCCTTTTATTGATCTTGGCGGTGGTAAAGTGTCACTACAACCCTAGAAAAGTATCTAGTTAAAAACAAAGTATAACCAATAACATTCCTACTTTGGAATTAATATAACTTCTCCTCACATGAAATATTTGGTTTTAACCCCTTAAGAATTATCCCCTCCTAATCACAACTTTCTCTAGTAGCCTGATGTTGAAATTCTTGAATATTATATAATGGTGGAATAACTATTCTACTTTGCTGAAGATAATCTTTAGTAATATTTCCCATAGTTTTTTTCTTTGTTCAATATCATTTAAAAATGATTCAAATAATACATGAATTATAAAATAGTAAAATGATTTAGAAATTAATTCTTTACCGTTAACTTCCCGGTTCCATCCGGCACAAGATCATTTTTTCTCAACCACCCAATACCCTCATAAAACTCTTTCTTTGGGATATCTTCTTTCTCTTTGGCCCAATACTTCTCTGTACTGGCAAACAGTACTATCTCCTCATCAGTTGGTTCCTTTCCATAAGCAATAAGATCATGCCATGCCGCATAGACTGTTTGACGAACTTCCGCATCACGAGTTGAGAGTGGAATAAATAGTTCTATAATGCGATCAATTTCATCTGACTTATCTACGAGCTTATGGCCAAGTTTTTGGAAAGGCTCATGGAATCGAGTTCCTTTTTTATAATACACAATCCCATTTTCATCCTCTTCAAAGTTAAACCACCCTAACTTTCTTGCTCTGGGCTCTACCTTATTTCTTAATCTAGTATAATCAGCCGATCCAAATTGCATGCGCTTAGGCTTTCGACCAAGGTCTAAACGTGTATGTGACTCAACTATGTGACAAACTTTCTCCATTTTAGTACGTCCCAGATGTTTTTTTTCACCATTATATCTTTCATATCCATTGATCACACGGGCCATGATTCCAGCTTGAACATCGGTTGCATCCATACCTGAAACTTTCGCAATCTTTTTCTCCCTAACTCTACTGCCAGGCATCTGATAAATAGTTGCTTCCTCAGACTCCTTACTTTTTCCATCGTCCTCTAAGGCACCATCCACCAATGCCTCCAACAGCCGCTGATCGGTTTGCTGGGAGCGGCTTAACTTTTCTTTGAGATCATCGCACCAAGTAAAATACCGCTCAATTTCTTCGGTCAGCTTTATTTGATCCTTATATGGCATAAAAGGTATAGTAAAGTTATTTATATCTCTTAAAACAAGGTTTTGATTACCTACGCCACGGGTATTTTCTAAGGACTGTGAATAAACTAAAGGTGATTGTATTAGATATTTTAGAAAGTATGGATTCACAAAATCTGTATTAATTTTTAGCAAGGCCACACTGACAAATATGCTAAACTCGATATCTGTTTCTACAACAACTGGTATTCCAGTTGTACCTACTTTGGTTAATAAAATATCACCTCTTTCTGGATTACAGCGTTGACTTAACTTCTCATGTTCTTTTTCTGATATGTATTTGCAATCCGTAAAGTCAATCTCACCTCCACTGATATTCTTAACAGAAATAAATCTCACTCCATCTTCAATATAGTTTGGAGTATGATGAGCTCCATCTGTTATTAGTTGACAGATATCTCCAAGTCTCACCCACTTCCAATTTCGAGGAAGACCAAATGGAATCTCCTCACTTGAAACCGGATCTAAATCTTTAGGCTTACGAATCTCACCCTCACTATACAATCGCTGCTTTTCTTCTTTGATGCGCTCCAGCAGTTTCTCTGCTGATTCATCATCGGGATTCTGAGGCACTAATCTACCACGGACGGCTTCGTTGAGAATAGCTTGTTTAAGCTGGTCAATGTGCTCGGGCTTGCGGTAGATTTGCTCGAAGTGGTCGGTGAGTCGCTGCCAGCTTTGCTTGGAGACTTCGGGCGTTTCGGCGGACTGTAAGTCATCCAGTACGGCTACCTGCAGACGTTCGTCTACCTCTCGATCTTGCTGGACTTTCTTCTCCAGCTCATCGACCTGGGAAAAAAGCGTTACTATTTTTTGGACGATTCGTTGCTGTTCTTCCAGTGGAGGAAGTGGGAACTCAACATTTGCTACAAAAGTACCTGAAACCTCCTTAAATGTAGTACCTGATGCCCGCTCATCCAGAATTTCACCAACATATTTTAGATAGTAATAAATATAGCTATTCATCCCTTGCTCGTAAGGAATACAAGACTGAAAACCTTGATTCGTAGCAAGATCCTGATCTGCAATAGCTACATAACCTATTGGGGCTCTACTAGAAAACAATACAGTTCCCTTAGGCAATAGAAATGTGGAACTGTTTTCTAAACCCTTTTTCGAAATATCCCTTCGTCCTCTACTTATGTATTTACCATTTCCATTTAAATCCGCTGGAGTAAGCCATGAAATTCCTTCGTCAGCCCAATACTCATCATTTGAGGTTTTGGGAGTACCACCTCCTTGTATTTTTCCGATATCGCCTATTTTGCACCATTCCCAATTAGAAGGGATTTCAAAAGGGATCTCGTCAGGTTTTAATGGTTTCAGTGATCTTGGCTTTCGAATTTTCCTTTCTTCATAGAGCTTATTTTTAACCTGTTCAATTCGTTCTAAAAGATCTTCGACTGACTCATCACTGGAATCTTGCTTGGTTAACTTCCCCTGCACTGCTAGTTTTAGAATAAGTTTCCTAAGTTGCTCTAATCCCTCTTCATTATCCGTAACCAAGTCAAACTGATCTATTAATTGCTCTAAATTCATGCTCATGCCAGTGTCTCTTTCAATTCATTCTTCAGTTCAGAACGAAGGGAATCAATCTCCTGCTGTAGCTTAGCGCGCCGGTTGATCAGCTTATCCACATCGTAGCTTTCTTCATCGCCATCATGTGGATTTTTGACATCCAGGTTGTAGTCCCTTTCTTTAATCTCATCAATGGTCACCTTCCAGGCGTACTCGTTTTTCTCGCGGTCATCCCACCACTCTTTTTCTCGGTCAAACTCTTCAATGCGGATCGGCTTGGTCTTGGAGTAGCTTTTGTATCCTTCCGGGTAGGGATGCTCGTAGTACCACACCTCATCGGTTGAGCCGCCTTTTTCAAAGAAAAGTAAATTGGTATTGATACTTGTATAAGGGGAAAAGACGCCTTTTGGCAGCCGAACAATGGTGTGCAGGTTGTTCTCATTCAAGAGTTTCTTTTTTATGCGTGTCTTCACGCCTTCCCCAAACAGAAAACCATCGGGCAGTACCAGGGCCGCTCGTCCGCCTTCTTTCAGCAGACGCATAATCAGTACCAGAAACAGATCGGCCGTTTCCCGCGTCTGGAAACGGGAGGGAAACCCTTTTTCAATACCGGTTTCCTCCTGTCCACCAAAGGGTGGATTCGTCAGAATCACATCCACCTTATCTTTCTGCTTGTAGTCGGTAAGTGGCTTTTTTAGCGTATTATCATGCCTGATATTCGGAACTTCGATATCATGCAGGATCAAATTGGTTGTCCCCAGTAAGTGAGGCATCGGCTTCTTTTCCACGCCCTGTACGTTCTCCTGTAGGATTTCATAATCTTCAACCGAATCAGCCTGCTCTTTCATGTGCTCGATTGAATCCACTAGAAAACCAGCCGTACCACAGGCCGGATCCAATACCGATTCACCAAGCTGCGGATCTACCATCTGTGTCATAAATTTGGTGACGGCACGAGGAGTGTAATATTCACCCGAATTTCCGGCGCTTTGCAGATCCTTCAGAATCTTCTCATAGATCTCGTTAAATTGGTGCCGGTCGGCCTTCTTATTGAAGTTCACCTCATTAAGCTTGTTGAGCACCTGACGCAACAGCGTCCCTGATTTCATGTAGTTGTAGGAATCCTCAAACACATCCCGCACCACAAAAGCTCGCTCGGAGCTCTGATCATCCAGCTCCATATCCTTGAGCTCATCGAACATCTCATCGATAAAGGCTAACAACTCATCCCCAGTAATGCCTTCTTCATCCTCAGCCCAATTTCGCCAGCGATACTTCTCGGGAATAGGAGATTGATACTCCTCATTCATCATTTCCAGTTCTTTCTCGCTGTCATCAAATACTTTTAAAAAGATCATCCATCCAAGTTGAGAGATCCGCTGGGCATCACCATCCACACCGGCATCTTTCCGCATGATATCCTGGATAGACTTAATAACGTTGCTTATTGCCATCTGAAATTTATTCTTCTGTTTGGTTTAGCTCTGTGAAAATGAATTTAAAATCTGACTGGATTACAACTGCTACTTTTACAATTATGACACCATCTAAGAAGCAGTATTATAAAGATCCTGTTCGATCCGCTGAATCGCTTTCTCATATTCTTCGCGACCGCCAAATTCTTCGATCAGCTCCATTGGAGATCCCATCTGATTAAATGGATCCAGCTTTAACACTTTAGGATCTTCGAGATTCTTAGGGCCTTCGTCGGCATATTTTTCCAGTAAACCCTCCAACACTTTCTGAGCAGTATCGGAGTACTTCCCAAAGTAATCCTGCTTTTGTACCTGTTTGGCACGCTCTTGTCGCGTTAGGGGCGGCTGATCATAAGCTACATGGCAAATCAGGTCAAAGGGATCCAAATCCTTGTCCACTTCTTTTTCCAGCTCCTCAAAGAATACCCCTTTCTCCCGAAGCTCATCGACAATAGCTTGTTTACGATCGGTTTCTTTCCAATGCCTCAGGAATACATCGAGGGATTCAAACTCATCAAGAATTTTATCTCGGGAATAATCTTTTACCGATTCTGTGATTAGCTTACCGTCATCGCCGTAATATTGGACTCGCTGATTAATTACATTGACCTCAACATCATTGACGTAAAACTTTTTAGGGTCATCATCCTCTATCTCCCCACCAGGCACTTCAATAGGTCCATCAATGATAACTCCACCATCATTCGGGAGGTCTTCTGGCTCATCTTCATCCCTTGGACCATCATCTGGCAACTGAGGTGGCTGATCTGGCGTAAAATCTCCGTCTTGAACAGGTTCACCATCAAAATCAGGATCAGCGAAATGGCGCGTAACATTTCTGAAATCCATAATTGTGAAATACATCTTTTCATTATCCTCATCAATACGGGATCCTCGTCCGATAATCTGCTTAAACTCTGTCATTGAGTTAATCTCTGCATCAAGGACTATTAACTTACAGGTTGGTATATCAACCCCGGTCGTCAAGAGTTTGGAAGTAGTTGCCACCACTGGATAGGTTTCTTCCGGATTCATAAAATCATCTAACTCCATCTGAGCGTTCGGTACATCACCGGTAATCCTTACCACGTACCGGCTATTCTTATTAACCAGCTCCGGATTCAGATTCACCATCGCGCGCCGCATCCGATCGGCATGCTCTATATCCTGACAAAAGATAATTGTCTTGGCATATGGCTCATTCTCCTGTAGAAACTCCGTAACCTTCTGCGCCACAACCCCAGTACGAGTCCCAAGTACCAAATTGCGATCAAAATCCTTCTTGTTGTAAATCCGATCAGGTATTTCATTCCCATAGGCATCCTTCTTACCTTGCTCTGGACGCCAGCCTTCTACATCGCGATCCAATGTGTATCGAATGGTCTTGTAGGGAGCCAGAAACCCATCTTCAATACCTTGCTTGAGAGAATAAGTATAGATGGGTTCTCCAAAATAGTGTTGGTTTGATACATCACTTGTTTCTTTCGGTGTCGCCGTAAGTCCAATCTGCGTAGCCGGAGAAAAATATTCTAACACTTCGCGCCACTCGGAATTTTCATCGGCACTCCCCCGATGGCACTCATCAATGATAATCAGATCAAAGAAATCCCGGGAGTATTCACGGAATACATCCTTATAATCATCATATCCGGTCACCGCCTGGTAAAGTGCAAAGTAGATCTGATGCGCCTTACTTACGTTCTGGCGTGAAATCTTAGTAACCGTATCTCCGAATGGACTAAAATATTTCTTCTTCGGATCATCAACTAAGATATTCCGATCTGCCAGGTATAGAATGCGTTCGTTATTTCCAGCTTTCCAAATCCGCCAAATAATCTGAAATGCCGTAAGCGTCTTCCCAGTACCAGTGGCCATCACCAGCATCATTCGATCCCGGCCTTTTGCAATTGCTTCCACGGTCCGGTTAATCGCTATACGCTGATAATAGCGCGGAGAAAGACCATCCTTATCATAATAGTAAGGTTGGGTGACTAATTCCTCTTCGGGCTCGTCAAATCCTTTCCAGGAGCGGTATCTCTGCCAAAGTTCTTCAGGTGAAGGGAACTCATCTAATCCGATTCGTTTCTCAATTTCGCCTTCACTCTTAGTGAAATCATATTCTATAAACCCATCACCATTCGAACTATAGGCAAAAGGGATATCAAGCGTTTCAGCATAATCCTTTGCTTGCTGGATGCCAGTGCCCAATGATTTATTGTTAGCCTTTGCTTCAACAACGGCCAAAGGCATGTTTGCTTTATAGCTAAGAATATAGTCAGCACGCTTGGGTTGTCCTCTCTTACATTTTCTACCACGGACGATTACCTTACCAGCTGTAAAAGAATATTCCTCCCTAAGCTGCCGCTCTCGATCCCATCCGGCATCAAGAATAGCTGGAGTAATATATTTCGTCCGAATATCCTGTTCGGAAAGCTCGCTTTTCTTCATAGATGAATTAATTAGTAAAGATCAATAGCGCAACGTAATGATATTTCTTTAATGATTATAACAGAAAAAGGCGGAGATCAAATTATCTTCGCATGTATTTTAAATCCTCGATATCATAATTCTACTTCTATTTCTATGTTCGGTATTACTTTCCAACGATTTGGAGCGCGTTGATTATCGCTTTCTTCAGACGTACTTAGTTTAGTAGGATAACATGTACGTACATCAAGAGCTTCATAAATAGCATCTGCCAATTTAACTTTACTGAGCACCTCATCAAATATATATCCTAATCGTTGAAGGGTCGTTGTTTGGTTGAATCTTTGTGCTGCTTTAAAGAGATCTGACGATTCAATATTACTTTCTAATTCAGATAAAACAGTAGCTGCTCTATTAAATCCACCAATCCGATCTACATAGAATAACAGATCAAAAGCTGTTAGCTCAGGTGATGAAATATTTATAAAACCTGCATCTGTTTTTTGTTCTTGGATATCTTTTTTATTCCACTCCTTTTTTAAACAGAAAACTATAGATTGACGCCGATTGTCTATAGGACGAATATAGGATGAATCATGAACGATAAATTGTTGCTGAGGTTGTTGGTGAGCAGCACCATGGTACATGGCGGCCGTCAATAGACCAACATAATATTCACGATCCAGGAAGGTCATTAAATCATCAATGAAATATCCAAACGGAAGGGTCTGTCGCGTAGAATATTCAGGTGGTATTATTAAATAGAACTTGTTCCGTAGTCGAGAAATTTTGTTCTGTTCAAGTAATCGCTGAGTCGTTTTTTTAAAAGCATTTTCAGACAACTCAAACTCTTTCTTTACCTCATCTGCAGTAAACGTAAAACGGCCCCGGCTTCTTTGCCGATCCAAAAAGGAATCTAAGTATTCGTAGTGATTATCAGCCATAATTTTATTTTTCACCTTCAATATGGGCGGAAGTTCGACCCTTTTTGCAGGTAATAACTAAAAAATTATCTAAAACACATATTTTGATTAGCCTAAATCTAAATTCATCAATCTGGCGATAGCACCTTTCATTTAAGTTCGTATGATGACATTACCTATCTCATCATCAAAATATCATGTCATCGGAATAGTCAATCATATCTATATTTCGGCACTATTCTTTGTTTACTGCCAATAATTAGAAATATAATTGACTGAAAAAGTTCTGAGCTTGGGCCCCTTATCAAATAAGCTAAAACACCCCTTGTGTGTTATTGAAGAGACTTTTGAGAGCATGGCCCCTAGCTTGTACCCCTGCTTGGCCCCAACTTGGACCCCTGTCATTTTAATTGAAAAAAATGGACCTGAGCAAATGGGAAGAATTACCAACAAACAATAGCTTTAGCCCAATTTTGAATAACCATCAAAGATCATCCCAGGAAGCTGGATATCCCTTTTCGTTTAGTTCAACGTCGATATTAGTGTTAATAGACTCTGCGGCTTTAAGAAATCTATCAACCTTATACTGAATCAAATAATCAGCTAAATCATATCCCTCTTCTTTGTCATTACTATCAGTACTTGCTTCAAGGATATCCGAAACTCCAATGTCACAAAAGTATGATAGACTTTCGGCTTTCTTTTGCCAATCCTGGTAAGCTCCTAAATCAGGAAATAGCGTCACACTTCGTCCAATCAATGACTTGCAACGTTCAGGCTTAAGATTAGACTTAGACCCTGCTGCAAGCCAAATAAATTCGGGGAAATATACGCTGCTAATGATTGCTGTTTTCTCACTTTCAACAATGGCTACGGGAATACGCTTATCACTTATCAACAGATGCTCTCCAAAGAAACACTGTTGAAGATTATAACTATCATATAATAAGCTATGTACCCAGTTAATATGAGGATAGGGATCCTTAACTCGATGGCCATAGATATCATATAGCATTACCTTACCTGTTCGGACGTTGCCCTGGCCATCCATTTGCCAGAAAACCGTAGCTCCATCCCAATGTTTGGAAGTGCCAATGTGGTAGGTGTTTATGAGCTCTTGAACAACCTCTCTGTCAAAAAGCGAGTGCAGATATTGGATAAAGTGATTTTGGTTATAGCCTTTTAAACTGGCCGTAAAAAACTTTTGAGGTATGTGGTCGATACGTTGGGGCTCTGCTTTTAAAACGCTTCTTTGGTGCCAATAGGAATCATCCTCTTGCCCATAGCCATTCCTGTACGGATCTTTAAAATACCCACAGCTACTTTCCCGGTCACAACGTCCAAATTCATCATCAATATACTTACCGGTTTGATAGTCTGTGTACCTAACAAACCGTTTCTTTCGGCATTGCGGACACTGAAACTTCTTACTACTCTCGTCAAGTCTGTAACGATATGTTGTAATATCCTGTCTCATAAAAAGTTTTTTATAGAGCTACATTTCTTGCATTTCCTACATCCTAAAGTCTTCTACATCGTTTAAATCAAGGTACTGTGTAGCTGATGTAGCAAATGCAGGTTCAAAAGAAAAGTTTTTATTGTTGGGGTTTCCGTAGATAGACGACGTTGCCAACTGATTTTCGCGTCACCTTTATTCCACTATTTTGAAGTCGCTTCTTAAATTTACTCTTCCCTACCGGATAGTATCCGTCTTCACCACAAAATCCTTTATACTCACTGAATATTGTGGAAAGTGTAACATATAGCTCAATGGATTTTTTATAATTACTTTCATTCAGAAACTTCAACACCGAATCAGACTCCATACGATACTTCTCATTTTGCTTCTCTACTGCTTCGCAGGATGTGAATCCTCTTTGCTTTAAAAGTCGTTGAAGTCCATCCAAGACCCAATTAAACACACCTGAAAGCTCGTTCCGAATAATATTCGCGGCTAACTCCTTATCCTGCTGATCTTCGGGAATGGTTTTGTCAAAAGGAACAATCATAAACCGACGAAAAAAGGCAGTGGTATGCTCAACATCAGTTGGTAGCTCATTACAGTTAAAGATAAGCTTGGCATAATCAATAAGAGTGAAGGGTTCACCGTAGGGCAAGCGAGCTTCAACAGGTTCTCCGGATACCAGCTGTTTAAACAGAGCTGTATCCATACTCCCATTGATCTCACTCGCATAATTAACCAGTCGGTTAGCCAATTTTGCCCGATAATACCCGGATTTGTCTGTTAACGACTGAAGAGTATAGGTGGAGACGTTTTCACTGCCAAGGAGAGCATTGACAATCTCAAAAAACACGCTCTTACCATTCCCACCGGGACCAAGTAGTATTAACGCTTTTTCAAGCTTAAGTGTGGAGGTATTAACAAACACATACCCAACAAACTCAGCAAGTAACTGCTGCATGTCCCTATCAGGTAGTACCTCATCCAAATACTGGATGAATCTTGGCGAAGACGCCTTGTTATTATATCCAAACGGTAGCTGATAGGTTAGGAAATCCGCTTGCCTGGGAGGGCGAATCTTAACCGGCTCTTTACTCGCTGGATTAATTTCAACGGTTCCATTTTTAAGGTTGATAAGAACAAGTTCATCCGGCTTTTCGGGAGTGGGCAGGTGAGCAATACTCATAAATTGCTTGAGCAATTTTTCACGAAATTGATAGTAATGGGCGTCAAATTTATTGACCCCCATCTTTCGGGCTGCTTGGCCTAAAAAGGTTTCCAATTGGTCTTCCTCAAGCTGACTCCAATAAGCCCCATTGTACAGGTATATAAAGTCATGCTTTTTACATAATCCCCAATTATTGTTTTCAGCGAGCTCTAATATTTTCTCAATCGTAATTACTATATAGTGCTTCTTATTGGGCTTATCGGTTCCAGCTTCCTGGTAAAAGTTGACGTCCTCTACCATGCCAAGAAGCCTTTTAAGTACTTCTTCGTGAGGCGTAGGGGATGGTGGCTTGGCGTGTTTTAACACACCATTCTTTATTATTTCTGGTGTTAATTGCTGCATTCTAAAAAGTAGTTTTGTATGAAGTTCTTATTTCAGGCCATTCAAAAACAGAATACTTTTCCCTTACGTATTGTAAATTAGGCTCAAATGCATTAGACTGGTCACCTAATTGATGATATAACTCAGCAATACTTTGGACATCCTTATGCACGTGATCTGGGAATTCAGGTAGGCATACCTCCTCACCATTTTGGTTTTCTTTCTCTATGGTGACGGTATTAGAGATCATACCTACCTTTAGTAGGTCTGACCTCATTATTCCACTAATTTATGAATTGCTTTATTTTCGGTATTAGCTTCAATCCATTCCATGATTTCAGACTCACGGAAGCCAACGGCATTTTTAGAAATCTGGACTTTGCGGGGAAAGTCAGGCTCCTTCATCCTGTCATAAAGGGTAGATAGGCCAATTCCTAGTTTGTCTGCGAGTACTTGTGGGCGTATTAATTTTTCCATAACGGTCAATTACTTTTAGTGTTTTCGTTTGTAACTGACCGCATGTTACCGTTACTGCACGGAAAAGATTAAGAAGAGTAAGTACTTTTCATGTACTCTTCATACCCTTGCTTATTTTTTTAATATGCCCATGAAGCCCCCTCTCTCCATAACCATACTTATCGGCAAACCACTTTTGAGAAACAGCATAACCAGCTACGGTTGTATGCTTAATCGTACCATCCTTATGAAAAAACCGAGGTTGCGTCTGAATATCATGAATAACCTTTTGTAAGTCCTCAACTAACCCTTCACGAGTATTATGATGAGGCCTGTACTCTTCAGCAATCTCTTTCTTTTCCTGTTCTTGCAGATCTCTATAATCCTTTAGCTCTGTAGGGTAATCTCTATCAATAATTTTACTGGTAACTGCTTTTATCCCACTGAGATGGTAATAAACTTGCTCATATTCCTCTCCGTAAAAAGTTATAGATTCCAAGGCTCTTCTCGTTTTTTGCTCTTGTCCATGTTGGGAGTAAGCATTAAAAACTTTTTCAATCTGCCTATAATTTTGATTAACAAAATCATTTGGTTGGGAAATATGTAAGAAGTGGCCTACTTCCCATTTGATATGCTCAATGATATTTTCCACCAGCTTTACATGGTTGGATACTACTAAATCCTCTTCTATATCCTTCCCGTCCGAGGAGGTAGTAGAGTCGTAAATTTTCTCCAAATAGTATTCTATATCATCAATAAATAAATCGATCTTTTCATTTAACTCTTGGAGTCGCTGTTGGAGACCTTCTTTTATGGTCAATAACTCAGCATAAGTAGCAATAAGATTATTCGACTTATTATAATGCTCCACATAGCGATCATATTTTTGTTGTATGATATCCCGATCAATTAAATCCATTCCTATTCCTGTTATCCTAATTTATGAATCTTTGTTTCTGCTTTCTCTCCAGATATAATGCTCCTAACTCTCCAACTCCACCGATTTAATGCCTCAAGCTTTCTATCGTTATAGTTGTACCATTGGTAATGCCTGCCTGTAACTCCTTCAATCTTATGATTCATTATTTTTTGAATCACAATTTGATCAACGAGACTTTCCTCCAACTTAGTTGCTACTGTGCGCCTTAAATCATGAATCCTAAAATCGGAAACATCCGTTTCATTTTGAATCTTTTCGTCCGTACTCTTAACACTATTTAATGGCTGACCTTTGATACGAGGTGACTCAAAAACATACTTACTATCTCCGGTAATTGGCTTTAGCTTTTCCAATATCTCTTTAACCATATCAGATAAAGGTACATCGGTCTCCTCATTATTTTTGGCCCTTTCTCCTGGTATTGTCCAAATATCCGCTAAAAAGGCTTCTTGTTTAGGCTTTCCATCTTCGCCGATTCTTATGCGCTTACATGCTTTATTCCAGCTTATTTCTGACCATTCCATAAGCATCGTTTCGGTTTTTCGCTGCCCTGTTAAAAGCAATATTTTATAATATGATTGGATCGGTTCTGGCTTCGTCTCCCAGTACTTCCATAGCTCCTTAATTTCTTCTTCGTTGTAAACTCGATCTCTCACATTCTCACCTTGATCAAATACGGGGGTATTCTCAACTGGATTCCTTTCAAGCTTTATTCCTACATTGGTTAAACCGAAATCGAAAATCTTAGATGCAGTCGACCTAATGCGATTGGCCATAGTAAATTTACCCTCTACCTGACCCTTTTGATTTAGAACCTCCCGTACATGTTGACTGGTAAATTCAGAAACAGGTATCTCACCCCAATTGTGATTCTCTATTAACTCAACATCAATATGGCGCTGATATTCAGCTTGTGTTCTTTCTGCAAGGGTAGGCAAGTGCTGTTTAGAAAAGATATCGGCAAGCTCCCGAAAAGTTAATTCGTTGGGCTTGTATCTGCGCTTCTCCTTTTCTGCCTGTGGATCTATGCCATCATTAACCTTGACCTTTAACTTCATCACCTTAGCCCTTGCATCAGAAAGACCAACAGCAGGAAATCTACCAATAGTAAATCGCCTATTTTTACCAGCGAAACGGTATCTATATGCAAAGGTTTTAGAACCGGCTTTTGATAGTCTTAAAATTAATCCCGACTCCTTTTCATCATAATATTCTATGGTTTTTTTCGGGGGTTTTAATCCCTCGACAAATTTATGAGTTAGTCTTTTTGAAGGCATAGTAATTTTAAAATTAATAACCCTGCCTTGTCTGACCATAAATCAGACGTGGAAGGGTACTAGTTCAGCGTTTTATTTCTTGTTACCCAAATCGAAATTTGGGTAACATTTGGGTAACAGAATACTTGGCTTGGGCCGTAAATGCTCGTAACCACCCGGAAGTAGATTACGCTATAAAACCATGAAATGCAACGATTTACCGAAATATTTGTACGTGCTCGGAAACCTACGGAAATGGCTCAAATCTGGCTTCGGATCAGAAGGTTAAGGGTTCGAATCCTTTCGGGCGTACTTCACAACAATGCCCGCCTATTCCAGGTGGGCATTGCTTATTTTATTGCCACTCTTTCGGATGGGGCTATTTCAAGAAACCGGCAATAATAGTCATACTGATGTTACATATGATGGTACATGAAATTTCTTCTTTTTCTGGTGGTTAACCCTATGCGATTAGTCCTGAAGCAGCTTTTCGAGTTCTTCCATATCCATCGGCTTTGAGACCTTACCTTCTTCAAGATTCTTCATCGCCTTGTCCATCATTTCCAGAGTCCTTTTGGAAATTTCATCGGGATGGATAAGCTCCCGTTGGCTGAGTTCAACAGAGCCATCCTCATATTCGGTGACATAATAATGCTTTGTTCGGTCACCTCTAATGGTCAGGCGCTTTTTGGAGTCGAGCTTCGCATCGTACTCCTTTTTCTTTTCTACAGAATTCATAGCACTACATATTCTTTCTTTATTTACCTTTCCCACTGTGGGGTTTCCCACAATTTGCGTTAATCAACTTCCTTAATTACAAGTTTTGTTGCCCATTCTAAGGGTCTGTTGGGATAGCAAAAATTATTAGTCACCATAAAACTGGAATAGGCAGGGCTTACGGAAAAAATTCAATCATTGCAGGATCATTTAGAGGTTCAGGTATTTGAAGATATTATAATTGGTCGTAACTTATCCGAAATTTGGATACGCTGTTATCCGATAGAACTGTTCATCAAGACACCGAAGATATTCTATTGTGACGTAAGCTAACCAATTGAAAATTGTAATCGGATATTAAATATAAATTATAATGTTATTAGGTCATTTTGGTGTTGGATTTGGAGCCAAGTCAGTAGCACCGAAGGTGTCTATTGGCACCCTAATTCTAGCAGTACTATTTGTTGATTTACTCTGGCCCACTCTTCTCATTTTGGGTATAGAACATGTTAAGATAGCTCCGGGTATCACAACCGTAACGCCTCTGGATTTTGTCAGTTATCCCTTTTCACACAGCCTGCTCATGGTATGTATATGGGGGATACTCTTTGGAGTGGGGTATTGGCTTTTTCGAAAAAATACAAAAGCAGCCATCATTTTAGGTCTGTGTGTAGTAAGCCATTGGGTACTGGACTTAATTGTACACCGCCCGGATTTACCATTGTTTCCCGGAGCATCACCTGAATTAGGATTCGGATTATGGAACTCATTAATAGGTACGCTTTTCGTTGAATTTCTCTTCTTTGGTATTGGAATAGCTCTTTATCTCAACACGACAAAAGCGAAAAACAGGGTTGGTAAATATACATTTTGGGGACTGGCCACTTTTTTAACGATCATTTATTTTGGCAATGTATTTGGGCCAACACCAAGCAATACCGAATCAATTGCATGGGTAGGCCACTTGCAGTGGCTGTTTGTTGGATGGGGATACTGGATTGACCGGAATCGAACTATGAAGTAACATCAATACTTTAGCTACCAATGAAGAGAGCAAATCATACTGAACTGATAGCTTTATTTACGTATAATCCATGGAGTAATAGGTGTAGAATCCCAGCAGCATGAACAGCGGGGTAATGAAAAACTGTATGACCGGAACCATTACAAAGATCCCTAGGGCCCAGATAGTGGATTCATTTACTTTCACGATCCAGCCATACAGGAGTAAGCCGAGTATCACGGCAAATGCAATGGCAATAATCCACTGAAAAATCGGCCGTAACTTATCGAATTGTTTCATTTTTTAATTCCATTTTAACAAATGATATGGTTTCCCAGAAGCATCCCATTCAGATCTACCTACGGTTCAGAAGCCGCAATGCTGATAATAGCTAAACTATGAGGAAAAGTATTAAGTATTTAAACTTCATTGCATGCAGACCATTAATATGGTTAAATATATGAGACTTTCGGCTCCCAGACACCGGCTTCAGCAGCAGCTGCAGCAAACTCAGAAAAGTCCTTAGCTTTCCGTCCTAATACCCGCTCCACATCATTACTCACCACTTGGTTTTTAGGGTTCCCAAGAACCTCTTTAAAGAGGTATTCAAAAAGCCAGATATAATCGGCAGGAAGCCCGGCCATTTTCATTCCTTCAGTGTATTCCGCCAGGCAGATCGGCCGGTAGGTAATGACTCTGCCAGTAGCTTTTGAAATTTCCTCAACAGCCTCGGCAAAACTCAGTTTCCGTTGGCCGGTCACTTCGTAGGTTTGTCCGTTGTGTTGGTCATCTGTAAGGGAAGCGGTTACCACATCGGCAATATCATCGGTATCTACAAAGGGAATTTTTGCATCCGGCATGGGCAGGGCTACATCCCCCGAAATTACGGGATCAACAAAGAAACTTTCGCTGAAGTTTTGGTTAAACCAGGAGGCTCGCACGAGGGTATAGTTCAGCCCTGAATTCGCTATGAGTTGCTCGCATCGTTCTGCTTCTTTTTCTCCCTTACCTGAAAGCAACACGGCTTTTTTCACTCCGGCTGATTTTGCCACCTCCACAAGTTTCTGAATGGCTTCATACGCTCCGGGTACAGCCAAATCAGGATAAAAAACAATATACATCTTGTCGATACCTTCAAGCACATCACTCCAGTTTGACGGATCCTCCCACCGAAAGGAGGGAGACCCGTTCCTGGATCCGACCCGTACGTTATATCCATGTTCTTTGAGATTTGATACTACTTTTCGGCCGGTTTTACCGGTTCCTCCGATAATTAAATAATTGGTTTCCATATCAGTAAGATTTTGTGTTCAGAATTAATGTTTGAATTAAGTGGTGATGAATGTGGCAAGCAGAAACAGCATAAATGAAATCACTGAAAAAACGGTACGGATGAGATGCAGTCGGTTCCACCGTGCTTCATAATTCTGCCGCTCCCGGGAGATTTTCTCTTCACTCAGTTCGTGCAATGACAATGAATCCAGAGCGTCATTAAGCGGCACATTTCCTAATCCGGTAACTATCACAGTACCTGCGCCATACAACACAGTAGCAGCAAGAAGAAACCAAAAGGTCATTCCATTATCCCAATACAGAAAAACACTCAGAATTTGTATGAGAAGCGCCCCGAGGAATACCAGCATGAAGAGCGGATTAATAATCGCCCGGTTGATCTTCTGCATCGTTTCGATGTATGTCGAATCCTGGATCCGTTTCGTCCCGGGAATGACCGAAACCTGCCATGCATAGAAGAGTCCGGCAGACAGTCCGGTCAATAGAATAGCGAAGTACAAAACGATGATTTTAACGGTGATTTCCATATTTACCACATTGTTTGAGTTCAGAGGTAATATCGAATCACCAGAGCGTACGAACTTGACAAAAACTGCCAAAGATTTATCCGTTCAAGCCAAAAGGAGAGGAATCTGAGCTTTTTCGGTATTCCAATGGAGATTGACCTGTCCAGCGTTTAAAGGCTCTGTTAAAGGCACTCTGTTCAGAGAATCCGGTTTGAAAGGCGATTTCACTTATCGTTTCTGAGGTATTTCTAAGAAGTTTGGTGCTGATCTTTTCTTGGGTATCCTGTACCAGTTGTCGGTATGTGGTTCCCTTTTCTGAAAGTCTCCTGCTGAGCGTTCGTGTACTCATCCCAAGATGTTTCCCGATCTCTGCAGCAAATGGAATGCCGCTGGGCAATGCGTCTTTGATAAGATTACGGGTGTCATTCAGCAATTTATTAGCAAGCACTTCCACACCATCTGCCTTCTCTTTCAGGCGCTCCATCATAAACTGATTAATGCTCTTGTCCGCTTTCGACGATTTAGTGTCCAAATCTTTGGACTTGAAGACCAGTCTGTTAAACCCCTGACCAAACTGAACCTCGCAGGAGAAAAAATCTTCATAAATTCCGGTTTCTTCAGGTCCTTTATGGGCAAAAGACACTTTGAGAGGTCGGATATCTGCGGCGGTTATCTTGTGAATCACAGTGAGAGTCGCTACCAAAGAAGATTCGTTTGAGATCTCAATTCCTCTTCGAGTAGCCTCTCTGAAGATGAAGATGCTGCCGGTTTCTCCTTCATCATGAATCTTGTAGAGTTGTGTATCTGTCATCAAGATGAAAAAACGCTCGCACCTTTTGAACATATCTCTCGGAGACATGCAGGTTTTCCAGGCTAGACCTAAAACATCATAATCATCCAATACCATTAGTTGACCAACCCGAATGGAAAATCCAGGTTCCAGATACTGATCAATGATTTCGTACAATTCAAAGAAAGGCTCTGTTGGAGCATATTTGTATTCACTCTGAAGAATGTCTGAGATTCCCAAATGTGAAATGGAATCAGTAGGCAAACCTTCTTTTTCAGCCTGATCAACAACTTTTTTGAATATGCTTTTTAAAACAAAACTCATCATTCATCCATATGAGAGGTATCAACTGTTTCGAACTACTGAAATGTAAATAATTTTTGGATAAGGTAGCTGAATCAACTCATAGATTCTCTTTTTGTAAACTAAATATTTTTGTTACCAAACGAGTTACAGCAGAGAGAAATTGATCAAGTCTTCATTGTATTTTGAAGTCGCTGACATTTCAAGACTGATCTCTAACCCCTTTAATGAGCAGCCAAAACGCCAGTGTAACTTCGCCTACACCGGCTGATACACCCACGATCAGGGAAAAAATGTTTTTCAATTCCGGGAAGAAGATAAACCCAAAAGATTCGATCAGGTATCCAAAAGCTGTAAAAGTCAGTAGTACACCGAGAAATTTTGGAAACAGCTTTGATTGGTATAACAGGTATCCAAGCAACAGACAGTGAATGCCAAAGAATGCCCCCGCGATCAAATATCCCATGTTGTGCAGCTCCATAAAAAACAGCGAGAATTCCTGAAGCTGAAGGGGATCAAACGAAGCCGAAAATGCAGGTGAATCCAGTACTTCAAGCGCAGCAAAATGATTCAGCAGGTTCAGGCTTCCTATTGCCGGATGAGCAATTAACCGAAATGCAGCAGCCGTCATTGCCAGACCTCTACTGACCGGTTTCAGCAAATAGTAGAGTAAGATGGAAACGCCTGCATCACATAAAAAAGCAATCAGGTCGGTCGTCAATCCAATCTTAAAAAGAAAAGAATCACCCAAAATATTTTGAGCGGTAGCAACGGCATCTCCATTGACAACCAAGAGTTCCCTAACTGCCCCCTGACTAAATCCCGCAAAAACAATGATAATCAGGTATAAGATCCCGGTAATCCGGGCAAGTCTTTTATAATTTATTGGTTCCATAGTAGCTGCAGTTGCATCATCAATTTTGATATTACATGGTAATAACCACATTTCCCGTTTTATGCCCCTGCGCTACGTAATCAAAAGCGTCGCTAATAGTGTCTAAGCTATACTCTTTATCAATGACGGCTGAAAGGCTATGATTGTTGAACAATCCAGTGATAAAACCAAGATCGTCGGTTTTCTCCTTATTCTTTCGAAGTCCGGTAAAAGCGAGAATGCTTTTTTGCTTGCCTTGTCCCGTTCTCAACATATCAAAAACAGAGCGCAGGCTTAGGATCGTCGTCAAATAGATACCTTTGGGTTTTAAAAGATGCTTTGTTTTGCCGAAGGAATATTTTCCAACAGTATCAAAAATAATGTCAAACTGGGCCTGCAGATCTTTAAGGGATGTTTTTCGGTAGTCGATGATGTGATCTGCTCCCAGCGACTTCACCAACGCGATGTTCTTTGAGCTGCATACACCGGTAACTTCGGCGCCATAGTATTTTGCCAGTTGAACAGCATATGTCCCCACACTACCGGACGCTCCGATGATCATCACCTGATTGCCTTGCTTGATCTTTCCATGATCTCGCAAAAAGGAGAGTGCCGTCAAAGATCCGTATGAAATAGCAGCCGCTTCTTTGAAAGACAAATGGTTCGGCTTATGGACGATAGGATCTTTTTCAGAAACAACAACGTATTCTGCGTGAGCTCCATAATTGGTACCGCTGTCGGCTATCACTTCGTCTCCAACGTCAAACCGGGTTACGTTATCACCCACCCTTTCAACCACACCCGAAAGCTCGGTGCCGAGTGTTTTAATTTTTGGTTTGAATATTCCTGTAGCCAATCGTGGGAAAAAATCTTTGCCCGAACGAAATATGGCATCCACCGCAGTAACAGTCGTAGCCTTCACTTTTATAAGGATTTCATCTTCTTTTGGCACAGGGTTGGCAATATCTTGAACTACAATTGCACCTTTGCTCCCGTAGGCCTTGAATAATGCCGCTTTCACATCTTCTGCCACTGCTATTTACTTATAATTTAGTATCCAGCAGAAGTTTAATGAATTTTGTCATTTATTCATCGACTTATTCAATAATTGTGTGGGATAGCAAATATTATTTACTCAAAATAGGTAGATAAGATAATAAGTAATTGAAAAGCTGGAGATCAGATAAAAGAGATTAAAAGTGATCCGAACTGCTTTGGAATACTTTGAGAGATTGAAGTTTGCAAACTCTCCGAGAATAACCACCATAGACAGTAACAAGAAGAACAACGAAAAAAAGAAACTCGTGTAACCTTTTACGGCGATGGTTACCAGGTCATGGATCATTCCGCTTACGATGAAGGTAAAGATGATAGACAGGGAAGAGGGAAGGATTTTTCGGAAGTTGGTGAACACATATTTTCCAAGGTAATACCCAAAAATCGGATTCCAGTATTGCCAGAAAATACGCGGAGAAGGAGCTGTGAAAGAGCATCTCAGCATCTTTGTAAGCGATCCGGAAGCCCCCAGCGGAAGGCCATTACGCCTGATTACATAATCATTCAGGGAATATGAATGGGATGTTTTCATAACATAATAAAGTAATACCCGGGATATTTGGAAACTCTGTTTTCGAAAAAAGATAAAAAATCAGGAATCCAGAGTGCTATACTAGTATATTCTTTGAATAAATTATCACCTATTAGGATAAAAGTTCGTACCAAATTGATAAAAAAGAGCTCATGCAGTGGGTTGTCTGCCTTTAGGAAATGCAGACAACCATATCGCAAATACTCCCAATCATGAAAACATTCATAAAAATCACCACTGTACTGCTGGCCGTTTTGGGATTTTTAATTATTGTCATCTACTGGTTTGAAGCTGAAAAAGAAGTGCGGATCCTGTGTTCCATGTTTCAAAAAGGGCAGTCGGTAGAAGACGTTCAGCGCACATTAGATACCGGGAATCTACTCAGCTATAGAAAGGATCCTGAAGAAATTTCCGTCCATTCCATCTACACGCTTAATTCCACAGAATGTACCGTTCGTTTATCGGATGAAGCTACCGTGACGGGATCGGTGTATCGGCAATACATCCGGTTGGAAGGAGTAGCCGGGGGATTTGCAGCCGTGCTTACTTTTGGGCTGTCTGTATTTCAGCTGCTGCTCGCGCTTGGGGTTCCGTGGGGTGAATGGGCCTGGGGTGGATTTCACAAAAAACTCCCCAGATCACTCAGAATTTGGAGTTTTATTTCTTTTTTGCTGCTGATTATTGCCGGTTTTTCTGTGCTCTCTTCCACGGATTTTATAAATCTGATTCCGCAAAATATTTCAAGGATCATTGTATCTTTGCTTACAATCATTTTTCTGGGAAGTATAGTGGGCAACTTCAACTCCCAAAGCGCAAAAGAACGAAAAGTGATGATTCCTTTAAGTATCTTTCTTTTATGCAGCTATTTGGTGGTTGTAGTGTATTTGTTGGGGTGATTTAATAGCTCTAAACAAGCCGAACAAAGTTTAGATTTGAAGCATTTTTCACGACTAGTCGATATCAGCATAATAGCCCTTACAGGTTGGATAGGTGTTATTAAAATAACAGAGTATACACCCTTTCCGTCTTGGCCGTTTTCCATTTTTTAGCTAACCTTCTTTTTTATTAAGGGAAGAGTGAATACCTGCAGATTTTGCACTAGCCTTGTACGCATAAGTTTTGAGCGTATTTAAACATGATCAACTGAGAAACTCATGTATAATCTAAAAATAGTTTTGCTGCTAACATGTAGTGCCGTCTTGACAATTAATTCCTGCTTGCGGGAAAATCCTACCCCCTGGAATGGTCCGAAACTTACGCAACCACGTGATCAATTAACCGTTGACCAACTGCAAAAAGACAGCACCCCTTCTTTAATTGACATGAGTTTTTTTGCAAAACCTGAATGGGCGGGTGAGGCTGCACATAACTTCTCCGGTTCCATTTCTTTTAAGGATACAGAACTGATTTTCCCCAAAGAAAGAGATCCATATTCCGGGGAGAATATTTTCCCGGAATTCACCATAGCCTTTGTTTCACATGGTGTAGAACTCATTCCAACTCGGAAAGATAAAATAAGTACGAGAAAACAAAGTAAGAGTCTCTGGGATGTGATCGTTGGCACTGGAGCAGTTTGGCAGGAGAAAGAAGATGGTGAATGGAGCCGCGCATCTTTTCCCTTGACGCTCACCGACAGGTATATCGGACAAGCCAGAAATTGTGTAGCAACGTTCGTTTACAAGCCGCAAGTAATGAGTAATGTATACGTGCAATGTAGCCAGGAGACGGCTGACCTTAATGATCATCAGGTAGGGAATATCCGGGTTATGCTGCAGACTGAGTACGAATCTGGACTTAATGCTGATTCGACTCAGGTGATTGAACAGCATAAACAATTTGAATCGCAAAAACTTCCAGTCTATCCATTAAGTGCAATTGACACAAATAATGAAATTGCTAACTATTTTGAGAAATCTTTGCATACAAATGCTCCAACGAGTGTGGGAGCGGTATTAATGGATGGAAAGCTTTACGTGCACCCACCCAAGACACGTCACGGGCTGTATCCTTATCCAAATGAGATGCGACACGGCGTCTACTCTGTTACCAAAAGCATGGCAGGTGCGCTTTCGCTCCTGTATTTTGCTGAACGTTATGGCGAAGAAATTTTTGATGAATTGATTACTGAATATGTGCCGGCACTGGCTGACCATCCCGGTTGGCAGGGGGTAACGTTCTCTCATGCCTTAAACATGGTTACCGGCACGGTGGGAAGTGAGCAATCAGAGCATCTTTTCGAGATTCTTATAAAGGCCCGTACTGCAGAAGAGTCTATACAGAATATTGCCACACTCGGGGATGCTTCGGCAGCACCCGGGGAAACCTTTAACTATGCCTCCACCAATCTGTTTGTGTTGTCCTATGCCTTACAAAACTATGTTGAAGAAAAAGAAGGCAAGCAAACTAACTATTGGGACTTGGTTAACGAGAATGTTTTGGAACCTATAGGTGCTGAGTATTTTACCGTAAGGCAAACCCTGGAAACCCATGGATCAAAAGGCATTCCTATTCTGGCTTATGGAGCACTTCCCACACTCGATGAAGCTGCAAAAATAGCGTTCTTGCTCTCTAATGAAGGAAGCTATCAGGGACAACAACTGCTGCACAAAGAAAAAACCCGTGAAGCGCTTGGCCGCACACCATGGGTTGGTTACATTACTGATAATGACTATCGAGGCAGTAGATACCGGCATTCTTTTTGGTCCAAAACTATCAGATCTCCCAAATGTGACGTAGAAGTATCTTATATGTTGGGATACGGCGGTAACTATGCGTGGTTTTTCCCAAGTGGTGTAATTGCCATTCGGTTCATGGATGAATATGATCTGGATTTTCGCAACCTTGTCCGGGCAGTGGAAAAAGTGAGATCATCATGTCAATAGGAGCAAATAATGAATCGTTACTGCTTAAGCTCCAACAAATTTAAATTACACAGATCCCCGTTTCAAAGGAACTTGATCGCGATACTGATTTTAAAGAACCAATTCTAAGCTCCCCGTTAAGTGCCTGACCGTTAGCTGCCTCACAAGATTTTATTTATTCCTTGGTGTACTGAAAGACATTTTCAAATGGCTCATCAAAGACCTTTGCTATTTTAAAAGCTAATTCCAAAGATGGAGAATACTTCGCTGCTTCAATAGCATTTATAGTCTGACGAGTTACTCCTGCCTTTTGGGCCAATTCATCTTGGGTCATCTCTCCATTTTGAAATCTGAGAACTCGAATATTATTCTCAATTTGAAATTCACCCATATTAAATTCCCCGTTGGTAGTAAAAAATTTGGGTGCCTGATTTTATAAGGATAGCAGTAAACAGTACGAAAACAAGAATATGAAACATCATAAAAGGTAAAGCCAAAAATAATTTTTCTCCTGAGGCTTGGCTTACAGCATCAGTAATTAGCACATTTACAATCAGTGTAATTACCGCTACCATGAGAAAATAATAAGCATTCCTGAACGCCTTAGATTCAATTAGCTTATCCCGTTCATCTTTGGCAACTCCACCAATTTTCGTAGAGTCCAGTAGATCTAACACAAGCTGTACTAAAAAGGCAATCCCTATCACCTTCCAAATTAATGCTGTAATTTGTTCACTATAATTTTCAACCTCCGCAGGTAATCCAAACACTGATATCAAATAGTATCCCAATATTGCCAGTGTTAATACAAGGGAGCTCCAAGCGTAAATTTCTTTCCGTGACATTGTTAATACTCCAGATTTAATAATTAATCTTATCATTCTGGAGTATCTACGGATATGTAAAATAAATGTTACACTATATAAAATATTTTTTACACCCGAATAATAAAATGTCGAGGGGATATATCCGAGGCGGGACCCAATTGCATAATGCCAGAGCAAAAGATTCATTTATCGTTTCTCAAAGTACGAAAAGGATATGTGCTACACCCAGGGGGATTGCTCGGAGGCCTGTGCAATTTTTGCCGTGTCTATGGCAATAACCAGCTCTTCGTTGGTGGGAATGACCCAGACTTCCGTTTTGGATGCATCGCTGCTTATTTTCTGCATTGTGCCCGATTCCGTTGATTTATTTTTCCCGGGATCAATTTCAATACCCAGTGATTCCATATTTTCGAGAGACTGCCGACGGACCATTGCCGAATTTTCTCCGATTCCGGCGGTAAAGATAATGGCATCACAACCGTTTAAAGCTGCAATATACGAGCCGATATATTTCTTTAAATCATAGCAGAATACATCAATCGCCTGCTGACAGCGACGGTCCCCCCGTTTTGCTTCTTCAGTTAGTTCTCTCATATCTGCTGCATAACCGCTCAGTCCCAATAAACCACTATGTTTATTCAACAGTGCATGCAGGTTATTAAGAGACAGCTCTTCTTTTTCAACCAGGTAAAAGAGGATAGACGGATCAATGTCTCCTGAACGGGTACCCATTACCAATCCTGATAGCGGAGTGAAGCCCATAGAAGTATCAATCGACTTGCCGCCTTTTACAGCCGAAACGGAAGCTCCATTTCCCAGGTGACAGGTAATCACCCTGGTATCCTCCACTGGTTTGTCGGTGATTTTGTAATATTGACGACTCACATAATAGTGTGATGTTCCGTGAAATCCATACTTGCGAATTTTATAACGGCGATATAACCGATTTGGGATGCCATAGAGATATGCTTCGGCAGGGAGGGAGTGGTGAAATGCCGTATCAAATACCGCAACATGGGGTATTTCAGGCAGATACTTTTTTGCGGCTTCTATTCCTTTTAAGTTCGGGGGATTATGAAGCGGTGCCAGGTCGAATGCCTGCCGGATGGCATCCATGACATCTTCATCAATAAGAACCGAGTCCTTGAACATTTCACCGCCGTGAACAACCCGATGGCCGACCGCTTTGATATCATCCGTCGATGAGATTGCCGTGTTGTCTGAATCCATCAGGAAATTCATAATATCCTTCAAAGCCTGAACATGATTCTCGATCTTACGGGTATCTTTTATCGATTTAAATCCCGCAGGCTCATGTTTAACAATGGAAGTAACGGCACCGATACGTTCCACGATACCGGAGCAGATCTCTTTTTGTTCGGAGGTTTCAATGAGATTGTATTTTACGGATGAACTGCCGCAATTGATCACAAGTACGATCATTACATTCTGTATCTAGAGGTTGAGTAATTGATTTGAAATCAGCTTAATATAGTAAAGGTGAATGAATTTTTGATAAAGGTTGCAGGATTCAAGTTGCATGATCTACCTAAACATACTATCTGCTTTTTGATGCAATTCCGTCAAGACCAAATGGGTTGAGAGTCGATTTTAAAGAAATTCATTAGATTAATGGGATGGGAACGTATATCGACCAATATAAGTTAAAATGGGGTTCTGCAAGTATTTCTAAGGGTATTGAACCTGACCTTATTCAATTACTTTTCCCGTTATTGCCCTCATAGTGTGATAGATTCTACAACAAAATATTATATATCTATGATACTTTTTTGCACGTTAATATTCATCGATGGTTCAACTTCAAATTTAACCACAAACGAACAGTCTTATGCATCACGCTAAAGAACTACTGCCTCCAAATATCTTCTTGGTGTTAGTAATACCGATACTGTTTCTGCAGTCTTGTGGTTCGAAGGAGTTTTCTGATACGCCCAAGCATGCAACAATGCATTCTTCCGCTCTTGCTCAGCAAATTATAAAGAGCGTGTCGGCTGATACTATTGATTTCGAAATCGAGAAAATCACCAAAACCGAAGAAGAATGGAGGAAACAACTTACCAAGTCCGAATATAGGATTCTCCGAAAACAGGGAACGGAAATACCCTACACCAATGAGTACTGGGATAACAAGGAAGACGGGATATATTATTGCCGAGCATGTAGGCTGCCGCTTTTTCATTCCGATACCAAGTATAAATCTGGTACCGGATGGCCCAGCTTTTGGGCGCCGATTCATAAAAAGGTTGTGGGAGAACGGGAAGAAAACTCCTATTTCATGACCCGTACCGAAATAGTATGTGCCAGATGTGGTTCCCATATTGGCCATGTATTCGAGGACGGTCCAGAACCAACGGGGTGCGATATTGTATGAATTCAACCGCCCTCCAGTTTGAAAAGAATGCTAATTTAGAAAATCAAAGTGAGGTACAGCAATGAGTAAGCTAACCACAATCATATTAACCGGCCTCTTATTGATAAGTATCACGGCAATAACAACTTCCGGCCCAAACAATTAGGTATCATCCAAAGATGAGGGACAAATAGAAAGCCAAAATTCAGCAAAGGCCACAATATCGATCGGTCATTTTCTATTACAATGAGAAGCAAAAAGAAATTGCCGAACGGTCGCTGAAAGAGATCGATAATTCAGATCTTTGGGAAGATCCTATATGGAGTGTTGTAATCATTAATCCCGCTTAAAAATGTACTCTAAATTCTAACTGTTTCAATTTTTTCTACTGGAAGCCAATCATCCATATTCCCATAACTGCTTTTATCTATTACAAATGATTCTATTTCCTCTATTCTCTTTAATTCAATTAGAACTATATATCTTTTACCAGCCCACTTTTTAAACTGAGCATCCGTTAATTGTAGTTTGTCCTGATTCTCTTTTACCAAAGAAATTGATTCTTCGGAAGACATTTTCTCAGAATTATATACTGTATTTACAATTGCTTTCGCTTTAATAACGCCTTCTGCATTATTATTGATGAAGTATAAAATATCACCTTCGTTAACTCTTCCGTATGGTAATTTTCTCCCGGTTGCCCCACGAATAATCATTGTTTTACGTCCATCCAATAATCTTTCCAACTCATTTGCTTTCGCATCAAGGTATACAACGTGATCCATAATTATTTCTCCATTATTCATAGTTTCAATTAGCTTTTGTATGCTTCTGTTCTTTCCTTAACTCTCTGCTGTTCTGTAATAATCAATTTTCGTCTGTTTTTCCTGTACAGCCAGAGGCAAATAAAAGTAGAAGAAATATTAATGATAGCCATTTCATGTGGTACTGAATCTAGAGGGGGAATATTTGGAACTCTCATAAATCGGGAAAATAATTGAGAATAACAGGACGAACGACAGCAACAATAATCCCCATCCTAACAAGGAAGCACCAGCAGGAAAAATAGATGATATGAATAGATAATCTTGGCTGACCGACCACAACAGAATAGCAGTCAGTACAGCCCAGAGAATGAATTCAATAACACGAATTTTGGAATAGTGATGCAGTGAAAGTAACAGCCTGCGCTTATTTGTAAATAGTCCATAGATAGCTTTTCCGCCGAGGTAGAGTGCAATTAGAAAAATTGCTCCGGTTACAATCCACAAAGCAACTACTGCTTTGTTAATTACGCTGAATTTTACCGTGCCTTCACCTGTCCATTCGGACCATTCTTTCAAAATAGTTGCCATAAAGGGCCAACTACGCTGACTATTGGTGAATATGACAATACCGTCACCTGTTTCCGGAATAATATGAAAGTGAGTCATCCACCCATGACCTTGCCCCCCATGCCAGATCGCCTTCTTGCCACCCGGCAGTGTTTCTATGAAGTGGCCAAATCCATACGCTTCAGCCACAAATCCATAGATACCGGATGTTTCGATATGTGGGCTTTGCATAGCCTGGAGACTTTCCTCATTGAGCACCTTCTGCTCTCCTTTACTCGTGGGGATCTCAGCAATTGCAAAGCGTGCAATATCTTCAACAGTTGAAAACAGGCCGCCCGACGCTTTGTACGGGTACACATACGGGGAAATCGGTTTGCCCTTTAGATCGTATCCCATGGGCACTCTTGAGACCATTTCTTCATTCCAGTTAAAACTTGAGTTATGCATGCCCAAGGGTAGCAACACCTCATTCTCCATATACTCGTTAAAGTCCCGCCCGGTCACTTCTTCGATGAGTAGTTCCAAAAGGTTGAAACCGGGATTGGAATATTCAAACTTTGTCCCCGGTACATATTCCAAATGTACCTCCTTTCTTAGGTACTGCCTCAGTGAGGGTTTCTCGCTATTTGGCGAATATTCCTCACCAAATGATCCCAAGGGCATCCCGGCACTATTGCTCAACAATCTTCGGATAGTTACGTCATTTATATTGTATTCTGATTCAGGCAGGGAAAAATCACGCAGGTATTGCTGGACTGGATCATCCAGGTTGAACAGGCCCCGCTCTACTAATTTCATTACGCCCCAGGCGGTCACTGGCTTTGAAATAGATTCCGCCCGGCAGATTGCATCGACGCTCATCGCCTTTCCCCGGTCAATGTCAGCGTAGCCATAGGCATTAGACCATACTAACTTCCCATCGGTAACAAGTGCTATGGAGGTACCGGGTATATTGTACCAGTCCATCAAGGTCAAAACACGGTTATCCAGATGTTGAGTAAAGGTATCAACCGGGCCTCCCTGTTCTATTGATTGAGAAGTGCATCCCACACTTACCAAGAGTATAATTGAGAGGACTGACAATTGATGAATTCTTTGTTTGATCAATTTCTCTATCAGGCTATTTAAGCCATTCCATTTCATCGCAGTTATAATTTATTTCCACTAGATGTAATTTTATGTAGGTATATTCTCCTTCCGGCTTGTGCCAAACTGCTTTACCACGAGATGGCAGTTTTCTTCCTTCAAAATCTTGATACTCTCCTAATGGGGTAGTCCATCTGTAGTTACTGTAATTTTTACCATCGGCTGATGCAGATCTATCTTCTGATGAAAAGTTGATTAATTCGCCATTCTCATTGAAATAGAGTGTAGCTTTTATGGTATTTCCTTGGTTCGTATACGTTGCGTTTACCGTAGTAGAGTCAATAATTTCCCATTTAATACTTTTATCAATTAGTGCAGCTGGTGCAAGAAAACACATATCATTGAACAGGGTGACCGTTTCACTCCTATTCATTTCCGGGCCTCTTGCATTCACAACTTCAAGCAAAGAGGCCATTTTTATCTGCATCGAAGCCGTTGACCCTACATACCTGTGGAGCCCTTCTATAGGTACTCCATACATCGAAGACTCCATAAAAAAGAGTCTGGAAGGCGGATCGAAAAAGTTGTATTGAATGGCCGTTACATCAAGGTATTCAGAATCCGGACTGGGTTTAAATTGACCTTTGAAAACAGCTCGGAAATTATGGGGTTTTTCTTTCCCAATGGCCCCGGTATACCTGAGGTACTTTTGTACGGGCGCCGGAAGATGGGCAATGTCCCCTTCAGCTAGAAGGTTTTCCGCAATATTTTGATTTACCCTTTTTTCAACCTCTGTTTTAAATTGATTTTGATAACTATTCGGCAATTGACCGGCAAAAGCTATAATGATAGGTACCATCAAAATGATATTGGCAATAGTGCCAAATTTGGCGTCACTCCAGGAAAGAATAATGAGAATCTGGGACAAAACTACTGCTACCATTCCAATTATCCACCACATGTCATTTCCCTTCAGATAAAGAGCCAGTACCAGAAGAAAAAGAAGAGAAGAAAATAGCCAAAGCAATCCAACAGGTTTGGATATGTCCTGTGTTAGTTGGTCAACCTGCGCTAATTCAAACGCTTTGACAAATCCCAGAATATGAATCAATCCATGAAGAAAGATGATGAGTGAAAAAAATATTTTAGCCATGAGTTTTTCCCTTTTTGTTTGTTAGCACTTCTTCCAAATCTCTTCTTGATGAATAGGGCATTGGTTCAGAATAGCCGAATCGGATTAAGAGAAGAGGGTGCTTCGAGCCAAGGTTAAATTTTGCGGCGAGCTCCTTTCTTACCTCCAGTTCTTCACATGGCATGTTCACGTGGGCATGGCTGATATCCAGTTTCGTTGCAGTGAGTCCAAACCGTTGAAAAGACCGTCCCAGCCTAATCCAGTGAGCAATATCGTTTTGAGCTGTGGTAAACAGTGCAAATCCAGATGTTGCATCGATAAGCTTCTTCCAGCGTTTTGCCTCGCTTTTTGCAGTGACAAAATGTTTCATCACGATGTTGCCAATAAAACGAGGCATGTTGGGCAGTCCCATACTTTTGATCCACAGTCCATCGCCTTTCTTTTCTGCCTCGGCTTTTGAAAACCGGAACCAGTCAACTAGTTCCTTAACGAAATCCTTATTTTGAAACTGCCTATTACTCCCTTCAATGATAAGCGGTTCCAGTTCATCAATTTCACTTTCCTCGGTTAGGGTTATCAGATCAACACCCTCAAATTCAAAGGAATTTTTCAATTCCTTTAAGTCCCTCTTCGGCACTTCTTTGTCGGTATATTCATTTCTGGTGGATTGCCGCTCAGAGATATAGTCAAAGAGTTCGTCCTTTTCAATGGTGCTATCGCTTTCCACTGAGATCGTAATAAAATGGGGTTCATTATCTTTTTGAGAAATGCGAACATCAGCCCGCATTTTATAGTGGCTTGCGGCCAAAACAATATTTTCGACAGCGCATCCCAGGCTTATATACAGGGCGTGATTATCGCTGTCCACCACCGGTAATGCTCGATTAAAATCAGGATGAATGTGGATTTCACCTTCTCCAATGGTGAAGTGCCAGGGCTGAGTATTGTGTCCCGATGGTGCTTTTATCGCATATTCTATAAGCCTTTCTAAATCAACTGTTGGTTTCATAATGCTTAGATTTTGACTGAAGTGACGCACGTACCCTCGGCAGTTGGGTTAAAATCAATAATAAGATCCCCATTAACCCATAAATAAGTTGCAGCGGTGGTTCAGATGCATAGCCGATCATTGCTATTTGCACACCAATCCAAATAATCAATGCTATACTTATCAATACTGCTCCAAGCCATGCCCATGGTTTTCGCTGCCACGAGCCAAAGAATACAATCAGCGGAAGAACCCCCAAAAAAGTGAAAAGGATAATGCCGGGAATCAGAAAATTGTGAAAGGGTGTCCCCTCAAGAAGGGTCGTCGGTAATGCCAGAACATCACCGGTAGGATCCCATATCAAAGCGGCCCCGCCATACAGTCCGCTTGCTGCCTGGAAAAACAATAAAGTCAAAAGCCCATAGAAACTGATAGGTCTTTTGTCAGGCGTGTTCATGAGCTGCCTCCCTGATATTTTTAAAAATTAGAACCGAGCAAATAATAGAGACCAATCCGAAGAATGGTATAATTACGATTGCCGGCATCACATTTTGCCCAAGCACACCCATAGCAACAACTTTTGCGGTCAGGGCTGTCATCAATATAGACAAGAAAATGAAGTAAACGGGGGTAAGTAAATACCCAAACGGCTTTTTCTTAATAAACAGTACGCCGGAAACAAAGGAGAGTGGCAAAAGTAAGCCGAGATCCAGCCCCTGTACGATTAATGTGGTGTAATGCTCCACTTGCCCGGGAATGATCGACCCGTCCAACAGTGGCGGTACAATCACCTGCAACCACATGACCCCGATGGCCAGACTGTTAAAAATCAGGAATCCCCCTACCCATTTTACTGGCGTGGATTCGTGAAATCGTTCAGCCAGATTGGTGAGGTCGAATGAAAGCAGCGTCTGAGCAAATGCAAAAAATGATGTGCCGAGAAGTATCACATATACAAGAAACAACACATTATACATCCCCATCACCAGGTAAAACAGGTATGTCACCAGGAAGTATCCCAGCGTACCGGCCAGGAGAAATTGACCTTTGAGAGACCCTTTGAGAGCCCAAATAAGTGATAGCAATAGCAGTGGCACTGCTACTAACAGGGTGACATAATCCTGGGCGATGCCCTGCGGAGCAACGTCCTGCGACATGTGTTTATAGAGTCCTTTCCCATAAACAGTCACCGTTTCTCCTCTTACCGTTTCAATATCATACGGACCGGGACCGCCGGTTGAAAAAATGCCCATTGATGCAGCGACAACAGCCAGTAAAATTATTATCGATGACAAAATGGTAATTGATTTCCGGTATTTCATAGCGAGTCAGTTATAGATCACAGTACGTTACTTATACAGAAAAGATTGTGCCAATATGATGCCCTCACAATTAATTGAATGAGACTTCATTTTGTGTATCTCACTATTGCAATCTTGCGATAAATCCAAGTCTAAATTCGCAGATCTGCATACCCTAACCGACAGCAGGTATATTATTTTCAGCCATTAATATCATTCGATAAGTATCACCCTGATTTTCTCATATGGGCACATTAATTGCATTGATAAAAGTAGTACTGAGCTCTGGATTTTGCAGAGTAGTACGATATGATTTTAATCTTAATAAGGACGTATCATGAAACGACTCATATCACTTTTATCAATTCTTGGAATGGTACTTATGTTAACCGTACAGGTAGCCAGTGCTCAAAGCCGTATCAGCTGGGAAATCCGGACAGGTATTAACTTTGCTACCCAGGAATTAGGCAATGCCGATCTCAACACAGGATTTGGTTTTGATGGAATCCTATCCTATCGATTTATGACACATACTTCTGTATTTGGAGGATGGGGGTGGCATCACTTTAGTTCAGATGATTCATTTGCCGGTGCAAACATGGATTTTGAAGAAACAGGATATACGTTTGGTGTAGAATACCTGCATCCGTTGGGTAACTCACCATTAGATTTTTATATCCGCGGCGGTGGTATCTACAATCATATTGAAGTGGAGAGTAGTGACGGAGATATTACTGTAGATTCCGGTCACGGACTGGGCTGGCAAATTGAGGGTGGACTTGCATTCGATTTTGGCAACCGTTGGATGCTAAAACCAGGTGTTCGCTACCGTTCACTATCCAGAGATATTGAGGTAGGCAATACAACCACAGATATCGACTTGACTGTTTTCAATACCTCAATAGGTATTTCGAGAACCTTCTAACAACCTTCAAGCCGGAAGCAGTAGTTACTGTTTCCGGTATTTTATCATTGTAGCGTAAAATATTGGCTCAGCTTATTTCCTTACGCTTCTTAATACAGTTTGAGAGGAATAATTATGAAACCACAACTCTCGCCATCGGTGCGGTCATTAGGCTATTGGTCAGCAATATTTTCATCGGTGTTCAGTATCGCCTACATCATAGCGCAATTAATAGAGTGGATGGGACTACTCGGATCACAAGGTGGACCGGAAAGTATGAGCACTCCTATGGGGCTCGTTTGGCTGCTGACTCCTTCTTTACTGCTGGGAATCTCATTTTTGATCCTCATGGTTAGCATTCACTACTGTGCCTCCGAAAACGACAAGATCTGGAGCCACTTGGGACTTTCATTTGCAACAGCCTATACTGTTCTGATTGGCATCGTTTACTTTGTGCAGCTTACCCTGGTTGTACCACGACTCATGAGTGGGAATACTCAAGATATTCAGCTGCTGATATTTACTCCGTTCGACTCTTTTTTATATGCAGTAGATATACTGGGATATAGCTTTATGAGTGTGGCAACACTATTCGCGGCCAGAGTATTCACCGGCGACGGTTTGCAAAAAAGGGTTCGATGGTTTCTCACTGCCAATGGCCTGCTAATACCGTTTCTTGTATTCCAGATGTACTATCATCCCCTCATCTTTGTGGCCAGTTTATGGGCAATAACTTTTCCGGGATCAACCATCTCGCTAGCCATCTTATTCAGGCGACAGAAAACTATTTCACCAGAAAGGCTATAAAACCATGAAAAAACTATACCTGATCATATTTTTAGCCGTATTTGCAGCCTGTAGTAGCGTTAGTAATCCGGAGAGGGCTGTTAACAACCTTGAGCCACGTCCCGGTGTATCCGGTACGCAGATCGACAGTATCTTTCAAACACTCCGCTATTTCCCAAATCAAACGCAATTTTCCATCGCCTTCATTGCTGACAGCAGCGTCACCTTTTATGGGGCTGTGAGAACTAATGACACGCTGAAAACCATCGATAATAAAAGCAACGTGTTTGAAATTGGGTCGCTGTCCAAGGTGTTTACCGCTGCCTTGCTTACAGACTTGGCAACCGAAAACAAGCTACAGCTCGATCAGCCTATCCAGAAGTACCTGGACTTTCCACTTCACGACAGTTTGCAGATAACTTTCAAAGAATTGGCCAATCATACATCGGGCTTGCCACGCATTCCCTCCGGCTTTGTCTGGGAATCGCTTTGGCACATGGATAATCCCTATAAAGATTATGACGAGGAAAAATTGCGGGATTATATGAGCAACGAAATGGAGCTTGCCGACGAATCGGAAACCGCATGGCAGTATTCCAATATCGGGGCGGGTATTCTGGGCTATACATTAACAAAGGTGGATGGACGCTCATATGAAGAAATGCTTCAGCAACGAATTTTTGATCCTCTAAATATGCAGCACTCTACAACGCAACGTGAATTGGTTAAAGATAGGTTAGTCACCGGACTTAACAAGAGAGGTAACCCAACCTCCTATTGGGACTTGGGAGCAATTCCCGGGGCCGGCGCTATTGTCTCCACAGCAGAGAATCTAACCAAATTTGCGCTAGCTAATTTTGATCCCAACAACAGAGCCTTGAGACTACAGCAACAAAAAACCTTTACCGTAAACAGCGATTGGGACATGGCCTCGGGCTGGTTCATCCGCAAACAAGATGCAAAGCAGCTGTACTGGCACAGTGGCGGTACAGGTGGTTATCGCTCAATGCTGGTCCTGCATCTGGATAGCAAAAAAGGAGTGGTGATCTTATCCAATATTTCATCGGGACACGAACACGCATCTAATATTAGTTCTTTAGGTTTTTTCCTTCTTCAAAGCATAAAAAGCCAAGCTCCAATCCTTGAAAGCAGAACTACTGATCATTCGAGTAATGGCCAAATAAAACACAGTTAAATGCAAGAGACATGAACACGCTAAAGAAAATCCTATGTATTCTTGGAAAGGGATTGAAATGGGTCCTCATCATTTTAATAGGGCTTCTTTTACTCTCTGGATTGTACAACTTAACGCTACCGGATTCATCTTCAATTACTGAAAAACTGACGAATCCTCAAAAAGCATATCTGGCAGAATATATGCACCTGCAAAATGAGATAACAAACAGCATTTGGCCTGGTTTTGGTGACGTCAAAATTCCTATCATTGTATACAACGAAGAATATGCGTTCCTGATTGGTATTGAACAACCTGAACCCGGCTGGTATAAAATGCCATCGCGAGAACACCGGGGCGGTCCATGGGAAAAAGTAGAAAATGATCGTTTTTTAGACATGCCATATCACCGACATCCTCTGCCTGATAAAAACATAACTCCTGAAAACTTCACAGTTACAGTTGGTGACAGTTGGGTTAGTACCATGCAAACAAGAGAGTACGCGGAAGTTGCGTTTTATAATGGGTTCCGGGATGAACTACCCCCTGTTATAAATTGGGTGTTCCCCTATAAAATATTCTGGAACCTCATTATGGGAAATGCAGACAACTATGTTAGCGGACTCATACACGAGGCATTTCACGCCTACCAGGGAATATCTGTTTATGACAAATTTGAACAAGCTGAATCTATTGCTCGGCTGTCGTCAGATTATCCCTGGGAATCACCTGAAAACCAGAAAGGATGGAATCAAGAAGCCGATCTACTACTACGAGCTTATAACAGTGTATCTGATACTTCTTTGAATCACCATATAAGCGAATTCTTGAAGCACCGCGACCAAAGAAGAACCTTAGCTAACATATCGCCACAGCTCATCGAATATGAGCAAAAAAGGGAGTGGCTTGAAGGATTAGCAAAGTACGTGGAGCTAAAGACCGGTATCGTTGCTTCAGAAATAACACTTTATGAATCGGCACCAATAATATCAACGTTGAGTGACTTTAAACATTACGAAGACAGTAACACTTACCTTGAACAGCAAATTGGTGAAGTAAGGAGAGCAGCATCTCGCAGTGGAGAAAGCCGATTTTATTATCTGGGGATGCTTCAAGCAATGCTATTAGATCGGACAGCTCCTGAATGGAAAAAGGAAATTTTTAAAGAGAATTTATATTTGGAGGATTTGCTTAAAGCAAGTGTTGCTACTGGAGAAACAGTGCCAACTTTATAATAACGTGGATAACAAAATCTAAAAAGGGTAAAAATTAGGAGTTTTCTACACTTCTCCGGCCATTGACGGCAAAACTGCTTAAATGCCAGCCTGTTATATTGCAAAAAAACTCGATCATTACCCAGAGGGAGTAAATTATGCGCTTGACTTATATTATACTTTTGGTTTTTAGCATTTCATGTAATAGCTCCACTCCATCTACTCTTGAAAAAGTAAGAGCTTTAGACCTTAATTTCATTGGTGGAGACATCAAGACCTATTACTCGGCTGGATATGAGGATCGTGCGGAAGCTAATTTACACCTTCTATCACAATCCACTAGATTCTTCGCAGAACATTTTACAGTGGACCAAACTTTCTCTATTGCTGTTATTGATTCGGCCGATTGGAAAAAAATAACCTCTATAACTTACGGCCTCCCATTTGTATCGGGCCCGCCTTATATCGTTTGCATTCCAGCTAACTCAGAAAATGTTCTTTCAAATACTATTGCAACTGCAATTGACGGATATGAATTGAATGCTAAATATGGAATAACAAATAAAGAAATCGTCGACCTTTTTGTATCGCTTATTGGTTTTCATGAATTGGGTCATATTTACGCCAATTCGTATGGCGCTACTTTCCCAAATAAATGGACGTTTGAATTCGCAGCGACCTATTTCGCCTATTTTTACCTGGATCAAAACTTTACCAGAGAACGTGATATTTGGATTGATGTATCGGAAATCCTGGTAAAAGAGATAACTCCCCAACACACTACCCTGGATGATTTTGAAGAGATGTATGTCAACGTAGGAGTTGAAAACTATGCTTGGTTTCAAGTAGTATTTTTATTAAAAGTAGAGAAGGTGTATAAATATCAGGGGAAAGCTTTTTTAAACAAACTTCAAAATCATACATGGAATCCAACTTCAAAAACAGAGTACTTAAATGAAATGGACAATATCGGCGGGGAGTTTACCAAATGGGCTCAACAGTATAAGTTACAATAACCATAAATAGGAGCAATATACCCCGCGCATTAACTCAGACAGACATCACTATCTGATTGCCTCCCTTTCGTTTTGAAACTAATTTGATACTCTGGGACCTGCCGGTTATGCGTAATATCATTATAGCATGTAATCCCTTCCAATAAATATATCGTTTATGGATTATAGAACTCGTATTAAATTGAATATAGAAGGTGATGATAAAAGCTATTTCACCTAGAATGGAACAGAGGAATACTATGAAATGCTTCGAGCAGCATATTTAGATATTAAAAATTAAAATTAAATCTATTCAGATATTTCATTTTTGGTGATACATATAGTGATACACCAATCCCTGTAATTGCCCTGAAAAAACTATAGTACCTAGTTATTTTCTGACTCCTGATCAGAAGATTTAGGGGTTGAATCCTTCCGGGCGTACCACCTAAACTCGCAATAAGTTATGGACTTATTTATTTTCCCCAAAACCCTTTGTTAAAACCTATAATTTTAGGCTGGTATCAGGAAATAAGGCAAAGCCCTACTTATTTTAAGCTGTTAAACAGTCGAATATTGTGCGTACCGCAATAAAAAAAGCCCTTGCAAGTATCAGTTACAAGGGCTTACTATTCATCAAGAGAGAGAGCCTTAAAAAGGCTCACCCTATAATACACTTTCCTTCAACCTATTCCAATAAAATCGGGCTTCAGAGCTTAAAATAGCAGATAACACCTATCTGTAATAGCGGAAAACACCTACGAAATACCAACTAAGTTTTCCCATCTATTGTAGCCTATAAGATAGAGTTCTAAGATCTCTAATTTTATCTACCCTCTCGCCATCTTTCTAGTTCTTTTCAACTACTGCAAATACCGTCTGGACATCCACCGGGAGTTCTACTATGACAGCATATTTTGTTCCCTGCTGAGTGTAGTCAAACTGCTCATATTCGCTGCCTACTAACTCTAATATCTCTTCGACCTTCTGATAGCTGAACAACGGTTCTCCATCCTCATGGAACCGACTGGGAAGTTCTGTAAGTGGAACATCATCCAAACTAAATTTCGGATTAGCAAGCATTGACCATATTGCAACTTGAATATCACGCCATGTAAGATCACTGTCATTTGCTTTTAATTCTTCTCGAATATTCAGCAGGTAATTAATTTGTAGCCACCCCTCAACCATATCCGTCGAAAAAAGCTTTACGTTATTATAAACCCCATCATTCGTGTTTAGTGGTTTGAAAACATCTATACACCATCCGTCAAATTTTCCATTACTAATTACCTTATTCGCCTCTAAATTTTCCAAATCGAGATCAAAATAGGCTTGTTTTTCAGCGTTTATATTGACGGTAAGAGACACATTTTCTCCACTTTCAACCGGGATAACTTCTTCGACCGGCTCAAAAGAGTCTAGAATATTATCTGTGTTTCCCGTTGTTACGTTTTTACAGGAAATTCCCCCGAAAATTAAAACAGTTACTAAGAGGGCAATGATTTTGCTTGATGATATTTTCATATTGTATGTACCCTTTATATTTGGTGGGTATTATTTGCTGTTCAATACATCCAAATTTAACACTTATTTGTTCGGTATAACTAATTAAAATTTTATTAGATTAATTTTTTTATCAACACATGAGGTGAGACGTCTTGCTATATCATAAACTTGAATTATGAGCATTTGTCTAACCCAATTACATACAAAAGAAAGCTCCCATCCCTATTAGGAATGGGAGCCTTTTACCCTGTCCTCTCACGATGTCTTCCTTCATGAACAGTTATTGGTAAGACACTTTAAAGGACAAATAGTTACATTAGGTTGTTTTAACGTTTCCAGCAATAAAAAGGCCCCCACAAGTATCAGGTTTGAAGGCTTTGCCCTTCAATCAGTGAAACTCCAATACCGATGTGCCTCTCAGTTTCGAAAATTGACTATTATATACCCAACAGGTTTGCTAGAATAGTTATTTCAACTAAGGAATCATTTAGTACTATTCCGTATTATCTCTCTGAGTCAGGCAGCCTTTTTGGGTTATTTAAGGTTTTTTCAACTTCTATCAGGATTACAAAAACAATCACAAAAGGGATCGATAACTTTTTGATTTGGTCCAGAATAGTAGTTGTGGTCACTCAGAATTATACACTATGTTTTATCGAATTTCGTAAATATATGCAGTCAACATATAGCAACCCTATGCTATGATGGAAGGCCTCGTGTTTACAGATAATTTTGTTACCCTTAGTGAAAAGACAAGTATATAAGCTTCAAGTTTTTCCTTCAGCTAATTGCAGATGCTCGTTTGGAAAGTAGACATCTGTATCCTCTATATATTTTGCATCCTTTAGTTGCGGGACAACAATTAATTTATACCACTTCATAAAACTTTCGGCTGGGATCGGATCCATGCTACTCCAGCTGTCAACATCCACTGCCATGACTGCCAACCCGTCCAGTTCATGATGTTTAAGATAACCTAAAACTTCTTTGTAATTTCCTGCGCACAAAGGTTTGTTATTTTTTTCGTTGTCGCTTATGACTTCAAACCGTAACATCCTGAGATCTCTTGCAGTAGGCGTAGTTTTTCCACTCATAATTACTCTCTCTTTATTCCCTAGTTACCATTAACTCCCATAGCAATTCCAATATGGCAAGATTTATGAACATTGTAAAACCCCCTCCCTATCAATTCTCACAAAAGTGATTTTAATGACCAACTGATCACTATCAATCACTCATTTAGCCGGTCCCACTTTGCTGATTCCTATTCTCCTTTTCCTCTTTTCGAAATTGCATAGCAAAGCTTGCCCCTTCTTCAGATGATCTAAAATTATAATCAGCATTCAGTTGATTCGTTAAGGTCCTAATTAGATTCATTCCGAGCGACTTTTTCTTGCGATCAAAATCATCGGGTAAACCTACCCCATTATCACTAACTTCTAATTTTACAAGATCCTCTGACATTGTTAAATCAATTGTAATTGTTCCCTTTGCTCTTCCCTCGAATGCGTATTTAAGGCTATTAGTTACCAATTCATTAACAATCAACGTACAAGGCATCATCTGTTTAATACTTAAATAAACCCGATCACAATTACTTTCAATTTTAATCTCCTTTTCAGACACCATGGCGTTAACAATATCCCTTGCCAACCTGGTGATATTTTCACCTACCGCAATAGTGCTATAATCACCAGATTCATATAGCTGTTTGTGAATTCCGGCTACTGCTCTCATGCGGTTTGCACCCTCTTTAAGCGTGTTGACAAGTGTTGGATCATCCTCTTTTAGCCACTGCAGCTGTAGCAAACCTGCCACAACTGCCAGATTATTTTTTACCCGATGATGGATCTCTCCCAACAATGTTTGGTTTTCTTCTAATGATTTTTCCAATCGTTGTTTGTCAAGCATCCGATCTGTCACATCTTGGCTGGTTCCAATAGTAAAAAATGGCTCCCCTGCATCATTATAAAAATGTATCGCATGGGCTTCGACATACTTGATTTGATTATTGGGAAGTTTAATGCGGTACGTATCCTTAAACGAAGTTTTGTTGTACAACGACTCCATAAATTTCAGATGAACCCGCTCCTGCTCTTGGGGAGACATCCGACTCAAATAAGCTTTGTAGGAAGGCTCAAGCTCTTCTGGTTCCTGTCCCAAAATGCGATACATTTTATCCGACCAATAAATCTCATCCTGTTGATGAGCTACCTCCCAAATCCCTATATCCGCAAGGTGTTCCGCTGATCGAATCCACCTTCTAACTTTCGTTATTTCTTTTTCGGACTTTTTTAACGTATCAACTACGAAACACATAGTTTCGTCAGATAGCTGTACCCCGGATTCTAAGACTTGAACTGCCTGTCCTATCTTTTCTTTTATACCCACACCAATTTTTCCCAAAAAGTTTCTCTCTGTATCCTAAAGCTTCGATATTAAACCATTATAAAAAAAATATTACTAATTCTACTAATTCGATTCGTTATACTTTATTCTCGAGGATGTAATTATGATTAGTATTGGGATAGACACTTTAGTTTTTATCTACTCTTGACTCCAGACTCAACATCCAGATAAAAGTAATCTAAAAAATCAATCATAGCTATACTCCAAGATGTGGCGAATAAATGTTTCCTTGTTGAAATAATGCATCAAGAGTATACCAAGGAAATAGGAGGCAGAAGTAATATGGCCGTCGTGAAAAAGACGCTGGTAGTATGGAAAGTAATTTAAGCAGACATTGGTATTAATGTACATCTACCCTTCTCGAGGCACTCGGAATAATGCTGCACATTCAGAGAATCGTTCTGCCAAACCTACCATTACCAACCGGTCTCCGGGGTGCAGTTTAAAATCACCGACAGGATTGCCAATGGTTTTGTCATCCCTTTTTACAGCCAATACTGTTAAATTGTATTTGTTGCGTAATTGCAACTCCTGAAGTGTTTTTCCAACTACCGGTGCTCCCTCGCGGACAACAACCCCACGCGTATGCAAGCCTTCCTCATCAAGTCCCTGTAGTACCATAAGATGAGCCTCCTGAACACTGCCCCTCATAATTTCATAATCGTGCGCACGCAACGTTTGGATGTGATCATCTATCTCATACTGCGGTACCATGTAAGCTCCAAGCACCTGTGAGAAGATCCGTACCGTTGTCTCCATCTCCTCAGGAATCACATTGTCAGCACCTAAATTTTCAAGCTGATCAACATCTGACAGATAGCGAGTGCGAACAACAATTTGCAGCGTAGGATTATGATGCCGTGCTATTCGAATAATTCGTGGACTGGCAGAAGGATCGTTAGTAGCAATTACCAACATTTTGGCCTTGTCGATGCCTGCCTTTTCGAGGATATGAAAACGACCTGCATCTCCATAGATAGCGGGAATATCATTCTCTCTCATCTCTTCAACCGAATCAGGATTCATTTCGATAACTACATAGGGAATGCCGGTTTCATGCAGTACCTGCTCTAAATGGCGTCCGGCCGGGCCATAACCGATAATTATTACGTGATCTTCTAAGTTCTGCTTGTACTCGGTTTGCTTACCCTTTGCATCTTCTCCCAATTTGTTTAGTGGGGTACGGCTAAGCAATTCTCCCAATCGGGGGCCGGCATTTAACATAAAAGGAGTTCCAATCATCAATAACACCGAAACAGCAATAAAGATTTGTGATCCCAGCTCCCCCATACCTGCAGGAGACATTCCGGCAGCACGTCCGGCGCGCTCAAGTACAAAAGAAAATTCACCAATTTGGGCCAGTGCCAATCCCGAAGCAGCAGCAATTCGTACGGGATATCCAAGCGTAAGCAACCCGGCGGAAGTGATAATCAATTTTAGCAAGATTACAAAAACTGCAATGCCAAGTAGTAAAAGAGGATATTCTAATACATAACTAAGATCCAGCAACATCCCTACAGAAACAAAAAAGACGGCGTTAAATATAGTTCTCAATGGTAATATCTCGCTGAGTGCCTGCTCGCTGAATTCACTTTCACTTACTACCAATCCGGCCAAAAATGCCCCAAGGGCCAAGCTTACATTGGCCATACTGCTAAGTGCTACGGTTCCAAAGCAAAACGCTACTACTGTTAGTAAAAACAATTCCTGACTCCTTGTTTTTGCTACCTTTTCCAATATCCATGGAACAACGCGGCGCGCCAAAACGATAACACCAAAAATAAGGAGAGCGGCTTTCCCAAGTATCCAGAATATATCATATCCCGACTCGGATTGCCCTGCTAAAATTGGAACCAGCAGTACCATTAACACAATGGCCAGATCCTGGAAAATTAGTACTGCCAAAGAAAGCTGACCGGTAGGAGTATCGGTTTCCTTACGTTGTGCAAACAACCCCAACACAATGGCCGTACTGCTCAATGCTACCAGAAAGCCTGTGTAAATTGAGGTGTTTAATGATACCTCAAAAAACGACAGTAATCCCACCACTACTAATGTGGTTACTGCCACCTGAAATCCGCCGCCTATAACAATCGCCTTTCGGATGCGATTTAATTTTTCGAGACTGAATTCTATACCAATCGTAAACAGTAGCAGAATTACTCCTATCTCAGCAAGGATATCCACCAGCTCCTGGTCGGGTACCAATGCCAAGGCATTCGGACCAATAATGACACCGGCAATAAGAAATCCGACAATGGGTACCAGGTTAAGCCGGTAACATAGATAGGCAATTCCCACACTTACCAAGAAAAGTGCCACAAGTTCATTTAAAAACGGAAGTTCTACAGCTAAAACCATAAAGAGAAACTATGACAATATATTATTGGTCCTGTATTTAATACACAGATTTGAATTGCAGATAAAGTAAAGATTTTTCTTAGCAACCCCTTATTGAAAGATCTCTAAATATACTATTGCTGCAAATCTTTAAAATCACTTTTCGAACTTTTATTTCCCCCTCCATAAATATGGAAAAGACCTCCATTAACTTTTATTGACCTAAAATAAAGTGATAGAAGCACATAAAGCTTGCAATTATAAAAATGCTTGCACATACAATTATTAGTATAAATCAATTAAAAAGCCTGCCCAAACGGGCAGGCTCCATCCTAACAGTATATTTTCAGTATAATTTTACACCTTTGCAAATTCCAGCTTCTCCGGCTGAAAGGGCTCATCAAGAGGTGTTTTAGCCAAATGATTGGTGTAGTTACTGATCGTCTTTAAGGCGATGATGAGATTTACCTCCAATACATTCTGATTGCTGTAACCGGCATCCAGAAATGCTTGTACGTCGGCTTCATCTACAAAACCACGGCTTTCAACAGTCGTTTTTACATAGGTCACCAGCGCATTCAGTTTAGCGTCAGGTACCGAATCGCCGTTGCGTACTGCATTTACGATGTTTTCATCTACTCCAATCTGATTCTTCAAAATGGTGGAGTGAATAGCTGAGCAGTAATGGCATTCGTTTTCGATGCTAACAGCCAGAATAGCCAGCTGTTGTTCTGCAGGAGAAAAGTCGGTTTTGCCGACAAGTTCATTCAGCGATAAATAGCCTTCAAGTACCGCCGGGGCTTCGGCAAATTCTCCCAGCAGATTAGGGACAAAGCCAAAGTTTTCCTTGGCTGCTTTAAGCAGTGGTTGTGATTCTTCTGGTGCGTTTTCTGTGTTATAGATTGTAAAGTCCATAGTGGTATTTCGTTATTTGTTAAGAGTTTAAAGTATTTGTGTATCTCAGATGCTGAAACAAGTTCAGCATGACACGATTTTATTTGTTAAAATTTCATGTGGTCACTTCTGCTTGTTTAGGTGGATTGATAAATTCCTGATTGACCCAGAAAATGAGTGGCAGAGCAAAAGCGAAGTGACGTAGTAATGTTACGACCGGCGTCATGGGCGACTGATTGATTCCAGCGACTCCTGCTCCGAGCAACGGAAGCATGAAGAGCCAGACAAGTGCGATAGTCTCAGCCGTTACAAAGATAAGTGGACGTACCCAATACGGTCCCCAGAGGTGAGGAGCGATTGCAGTATACAGAATGGCCAGTAAAATACCGTTTCCATAGTGACCAAAAATTCCATAGACAAGTCCCAATCCTGTTTTACTTCCCAGCAAACCGGGAATATCCCACCATTGGCCGGTAAAAAGTAAACCAACGATATCAAACAAAATCGTTCCGATAATTCCGGCAATAATTGCCTTCTTCCAGTTTAGATTGTTCATAGCGAGTAATAGTTTGTTTCAATTTCGATTCAATTCTAATATGATTGAAACAAACCGGAAGGCGAATGACAGCTATTCCCGTATCCTTATCAATTTTTCCTTTGTTTTATACCTCAGCTTGTTTTCGATACTGCGAAGGCGACAATTCAGTCTCTTTTTTAAAGAAGCGGCTGAAATGGGCCGGTTCCTCAAATCCTAATTCAAACCCAATCTCTTTGGAGAGTTTATCGGTCTTCGTAAGCTGACGCTTGGCTTCAAGGGTAATGCGGTGGTGAATCATCTGCAGCGGGGTTTTGTGCCCGGCTTCTGAAAACATATTCGAAAGCGTTTTGGGAGACTTGTATAACATCTTGGCATAATCGCTCACTTGATGATATTCCCTGAAATGCTGTTCCACCAGAATATTGAATCGACGAATCAATTCGGTTTGCTTACTTCCCACTTTATTGGGGAATAGCTGTTTGCGAGCAAGGCGGGTTCCTTTAATAATCAGGCGCTTGAGTAACATTCGAAGCATCTCTCCCTGTATCCCATCTTTGGTATTCATCTCATCCATAAATACTTGGAATAACGTTTCGAACTTAGGTTTCTCCTGTTCATCCAGCATTATGACGGGCAGTTCTGATGATCCCCAAAATAATAAGCCTTCGCAGGAAACCTCTTGGTCATTTTCATGGATACAATAAAACTCACGATTAAACATCAGCACATAATATTCACCGACAAGGCTCGAAAGATCCGCATTTTGTATGGGCGTCAGGCAGATCATCTGGTCCTGCTTTAACGGCACGTTTTCACCGTCCACATCAAAGGATATCGCAGAACCACGATTCCATATTATCTTGAAGAAATCATTGTTTTTATAGCGATAAAAATCAGTTTCCTCGTCGGCCAATACTATTTGGCTGTCTAGCTGAGTATCTGTAAATGAATAAACCATTAACAAAGATCATCGTTGGTGTTCTTTTCTCATTTTTGATGCGACAATCCCTCATAACCTTACTGTTTTAATCAGTCATAAATGATTCCATAAAGGAAGAATCGACAAGGAAAAGGGAATTCTTGCCATTCTGAATCAAATCAGGAAGAATAATATTACTTTTTGAAAAAGTTAGTAATACATATACAGGAAGGATCATCAATAATCATGATAACTACTATTTTCGATATAACTTTACTTATAACATTAATTGATTTTGAAGCACACACATTTACCATAGCCCTGGTAAATAAATCCACATACTCTAAGTTCATCCCAACTTAGACTACCTGATCTGCCGGGAATTGAAATGCCCGGCAAATCTTTTTGTTACCATATTTAATTATATCGTACTCAATATTTGATTACCTGTTAAACCCAAAAACACGCCATTTATCTTATGGAACACTACGATGCCACCATTATCGGAACCGGACAAGCAGGACCTTCGTTAGCAGCCCGCTGCGCGCAAGAGGGATTAAAGACGGCCGTCGTTGAGCGCCATCTGTTTGGAGGAACCTGCGTAAATACCGGATGCACCCCTACCAAAACGCTGGTGGCCAGTGCCCGCGCCGCCTATATGGCTCGGCGGATGGACGATTTTGGAGTTGATATTGAAGGATCTGTCTCTGTAGATATGGAGAAAGTGAAAGCCCGGAAAGATGGCATTGTCAAAGAATCAACGGAAGGCGTCGAAAACTGGCTAAAAAGCACTGAAAATCTCACGGTGTATGAGGAACATGCTCGTTTTGAAGAGCCGAAGGTTTTGTCAGTAGGAGATAAACAGATAAAAGCAGACAATATTTTTATCAATGTAGGTGGACGTGCATTTGTACCGCCAGGATTTGAAGAGGTCAATTACCTTACGAATACCAGCATCATGGAGCTGGACGAAGTTCCGGAACATCTTATTATTGTGGGCGGAGGATATATAGGCCTGGAATTCGGACAGATGTACCGGCGGTTTGGCAGCGAAGTAACCATTATTGAACTGGGCGATCACCTGCTCCCCAAAGAGGATGAAGACGTCTCGGAAGCCATCCAAGTAATACTGGAAGATGAGGGGGTGAACTTTCGATTTAATGCCAAATGCATTGGTGGAAAGAATGAAGATGGACAAGTAGTTGTGGATGTAAATTGCGAAAACGGTCCACCAACAATTAAAGGATCTCATCTGCTGTTGGCCACCGGACGCCGACCCAATACCGATGATTTAGGACTGGAAAACACTTCTGTTAGAACGGATGACCGTGGATATATTCAGGTTGATGACCAGCTTAAAACTACTGCAGATGGCATTTGGGCCCTCGGGGATTGCAATGGCGAAGGCGCTTTTACTCATACGGCCTACAACGATTTCGAAATTGTAGCAGCCAACCTTTTTGATGATAATCCGCGCCGCCTTTCTGATCGTATTATGTGCTATGGATTGTACATTGATCCTACCCTGGGCCGCGTGGGAATGACCGAAGCCCAAGCCAAAGAATCTGACAGAAATGTGCTGATAGGAAAACGCCCGATGAGCCGTATTGCACGAGCCAAAGAAAAGGGAGAAACCAAGGGATTTATGAAAGTGCTCGTCGATACTGACACCGAAAAGATTCTCGGCGCCGCTATTCTAGGTATCGAAGGCGACGAGATTATCCATTCCATCATTGATATCATGTATGCCGATGAGCCATACACTACCATCAGAGATGCGGTACATATTCATCCTACGGTATCGGAACTCATCCCCACCATGCTGGAAAACCTCGAACCACTGTAATGGTAATGTATTCAACAATATTACAGAAAATACCAATCTTGTAAGATTGAATGATTTTTCCCCATCAAACAGCTGAACACTAATTAATAAATCGGATAAAATATGAAATGGACAAAAGCAGCAGGCGTTGGCTTACTGGGAAGTTTAATTATGTTTTTGTTAATGATGCTTGGAATTCACGGGACGGGGTTTGCACCATTCAATACACCGCCATCTGCAGCTTTCTTAATTGAACTGGGACTACCCGCCCAACCATTGGGCTTAATCGTTCATTTTGGATACGGAGCATTCTGGTCTGTTCTTTTAGTATATTTATATGAAGATAATGTTGACACAAAAAAGGGTTTGGCTATAGCCTTGGGAGCGTGGCTTATTATGATGATCATCTATAGCCCAATTATTGGATGGGGTTTGTTTGGTTTTGGTGATGCCCACACGTTGTCAGCAACTGATCCGTTGTATCTGGAGGCCGGTCCAAAATATCTTATTAGCACCTTAATTTTACATCTTGTTTTTGGAGCTGTCATAGGGCTTGGCAATGCAAAGTGGGTTACTTCCTGAGCTAAAATAAGTATATCTTATTATTAATAGCATTTGAACAATCTGACCTATTGAAATCAGTGTTTCTAATAATTGATAATGGAATTTGATCCGATTTATAACTGGTTCATGAGCCTCGGGGAACCATACGGGGTTAACCCTGTAATATTTGGCTCTATTTATGTTGGAGCTATTCCTTTTTTCTGGGCATCAATGTGGTGGCTGGCAAAAAATATCCGCAATAATCGCTCTGTAGCAGGACCGGTTATAATGGCTTGCTGTTGCGCAATTTCGTCGTATGTATATTTGATTTTTGTGGGTAAAAATGTGCCCTACTGGGTGTACGGACTGATTATTGCCATCATTGTCTATGCTATCTATTCCACCCTGAAATCCGTTAAACAAAAAAAGCGCAGCATTCAGGAGGAAGAGGCAAAAGCCTAATTATCCTTTATTAGCCCAATTTAGCTCACGATGATTAAAACCTTCTCGAAGAGAAGGCTTCACTATTTGAAAATAGGGTGACACATCAAAATCGCGCGGTGCAAACAAGCTATGGTGACGAATGTGTAAAATCTCTTCCTGTGATTTTTTTGCGGCCTTACTGTTGGTTTCATCAGCCTCAATATTTGGCAGGATGGGATAGCTTACCGACTGAAATGCCTGGGCGATCAACGAAGAACAAATAGCTTTGGTAGGATCGCCGCTGCCCAGAGCCAACAGTCGGCGCCGATATTTTTGAGGCACCGGCGGTGTTTGGATAAGATAGCGAGCCAGGTCAAAAATATTCTTCAAATCATACTTATAACCAATTCTCTCTTTCATAAAATTGATCACCTGTTTTATCTCTTTAGATGAAAGGCCTAAAGGTCGGCAAATTCTGGTATGATTTTTACAATAGTTACCCAACGGAACCGCTCGAACTCCCTCCGTTACATCAGCTTCAATAAGTTGTGGTTCTGAGTTAAGGCCTTCACCTTCCCTATCACCCATACCTTTTCCTACACAAAGAGCAGCATGCGACCACGTGGATTGTGTGATATATTTGATGGCCATGCTAATACGACTCGAGCCATCAATCAGCAGCACATCACCCGGCTGCAGCGTTGCCTCCAACGCTTCTCTCGTGCAGGTGGTAACAGACTCATGCTCCTCGTCTGTTTGCGTTAGGAACCGAGCCAACCGGTAACCGAGTCCACTAAGTGCGGGAATCATAGAAATTAGTGCATTATTGTATACATACTTTTGAAAAACTATTAGATACTATTTCACACCCTACAAATATCGATCAACCCAGGCCGCTGCCACCGAACCCACATATTTTGCATCCTCCTCATTACTTAGCAGATGGTCCGCATCATCCAGCGAGATAAAACTTTTGGGATGCTTGGCCAGCTTGTAAATATGGGCGGCATTATCAATACCCACAGTTTGGTCTACCGGAGAGTGAAAAATAAGCAACGGCTTATCAAGGTTTTCAATTACCTTGTTCATCGCCTGTTCTTTGAGATCATCCAAAAACTGTTTTTTAATGGTAAATACACGTCCGGCCAGCTTAACACGGGCTTTCCCCTTTTTCTCTATCTCCTCTTTTTTATCCATAAGAAGATGAGCAACATGTTGAGGATTACAGGGCGCGCCAATCGTTGCTACCGCTTCGACAGACGCAACTTGATGCGCTGCCTGAAGGACCGCAGCCCCGCCCAGGGAGTGACCAATCAACATTCTTGGGGCAGACCATTCCTGATCCATGTATTCGGCTGCCGCTTGCAGGTCATCAATATTTGATGAAAAATTAGTGTCAGCAAAATCGCCTTCACTTTCTCCAAGCCCTGTAAAATCAAATCGGAAGACCCCCATACCATGTTCTGTTAACGTACGACTAATGCGTCCTACCGCACGCAGATTTTTACTACAGGTAAAGCAGTGTGCAAATAATACCGTCCCTTTCGTAACTCCTTGATCCGGCTCATCCATTCGCGCCGATAGTTTGACTCCTTGACTACCCGGAAATTCAATTTTCCTACTTTCCATAATTAAAATTTTAAGTATTAATTATTAGTATAAAGTTCTGTTTCCGGCCAAAAGACCAGCCAAGCAAACGCAAAGTAATCTCCAAAGGTGACAGCCTCCAATTGTTGCCCTTTGTGCTCACCTTCTACTGCTTTGCCGGTAATCGTCCATACTGATTGGGTTTGCTCATCCACAATGTTACCATCTTCAATGGCAAAAGTCAGCTCTTTTTCTCCCAGCACTCGCTTGAAAACACCCGTCGAACCTGACTCTTTGGATTCCGCTATTTGGGCAGCATCCATAGCCGATGTCGCTCCATCCGTATGGATAATGAGTAGCGGGGTATCTCCAACGGTATCATTAATAACCTGTTCTTCACGCGTAACAGAATAGGGATATGCTTTTTGCTGTTCATCTAATTTAACACCAATTACTTTTTCCATGGGCGGTAATCGTCCGTCATCATTACCCGCCCCAAATAGTGGGGTATTATTGATATCGTCATATCCTGTATAGGGATTTTTGCCATAATTACGGTTATATCCCGTATTCTTTGATAGCACCATTCCTTTGGGATAGTTCTGTTTAAATTGATTGAACGAAATAATCTGGCTGGGAACCTGCTCAAGGGTCGTTCCTACATAATCACCGACAATAGCTTTACCGGTAAACTGCTGCCAAAGCGTTTCAGTCTTGCGATCGAACATCACCAAATCGGAATGGCGGAGAAATCCGGATACCCCAAACTCTAATACTTCACCATCAACTGTTCGCTCAAACACCAAGGCTGAATAGCAAAGCGGACAAAAGGTAACCAAAAGTGGGTCCCCGTTAATACGATCACTTACAATTTCGTGCCATATCATTACCTGCAATGGGTAGGCACGAACGGAGCCCTCGTATTCCACTGCTATAACCGGTTCTTTATCAACAATCCACGACTCTGCTTCATCAATAGAAATAAATTGGGGATTATCAATGGAAGGGATGCCGTCTTTGGGAGGCCCTCCTCGCTTAAGCTCATCAAGTTCAACAATAGCTTTATCTGTATTGGTTTTCCAACCCGGTAAGTTTTGCGATTGTCCGGAAGCTGCCAAACTAATTCCAAATAAGAAGATTATTATATAACTTAGGCTGCGAAGCTTGAATAGGGACATGACTATTATTATTTACCGTTTGATTGAACAATAAGGTTTAGAAAACATGATCAACTGGTTTAAAAGACGTCGTAATAAGAATACATCTTACGATACCAATGAAGAATGGGTTGAGGCTTTATCTCCACCGGTAGACGAACAAGCCGTTGATGTATTGAGAAAAAAACTCATTCAAGGCCTTAAACCGGCCTTGCACAAATATGTTGATCGTGAATTGGATCAGTTTGTTGAGGATGTAGCCCAAGATGCCCTTCTGAAAGTGTTAGATAATATTGATTCCTTTCGCGGGGAGAGTAAGCTTACTACCTGGGCGATGAAAATTGCCGTACGCGAAGGACTTACCGAACTTCGTCTCAAGCGTTATGATGATATTTCAATTGAAGATCTGAAACCAGAAGATGGCAGTCGGGAAGTATTTTCGCTAACCGTTGCCAGTGACGAAACCAGCCCCGACCGATCCCTTCACGAGTCACAGCTTATAGATAAAGTGATGCAAATCATAAATGAAGAACTTACCGACAAGCAAAAGAAGGCCATAAATGCGCTAATGATTCAAGGGCTACCTATACCTGCTGTTGTTAAACTTATGGATACCAACCGCAACGCCTTGTACAAACTGGTTCATGATGCACGGCTCAAAATCAAGAACAAATTAGAACTTGAGGGCATTGATCCCGACAAAATGCTTGATAAACTGTAAGATCTATTAGCCTAAGAACATCAGTGGTTATGAGTAACAAAAGATATCAACAAATTTAACATGGAACTAACGACCGACATACTTAAAAATTTGATCAAATCAGCCCAAATGGCTATCGAGCATGAGATCGGCTGCGATGAGTGCTTTGATGAGCTTCACGAGCTTGCCGAGATGGAGCTAGCCGGCAAATCGCCCGCCGAAGCCATGCCACTGGTCAAAGATCATCTTGATAAATGTGGAAGCTGCAGAGAAGAATACAAGGCTTTGCTTGAAGCCCTGCAAAATATTGAGAATGGTCAGAAATAGCCTCAGGAACGCCAATAATGATCAGATTCCTTTTTTATAACTCTTTACCAACCACCGGCTACTTAAATAACCCAATACCCATCCATATATAAGATGCAAAAGTAAGGTTATCAAAATGTATGATAGACCGCTCTTCAGATAGAGTGGGTGATCAATAGCCAAATTTTGAGCATATCCCAAACCAAAGAATCCCCACCCCAATAAGCCTGCGGCTCAAATAAAACCGATTCTCTTTCAGCTTTTTCTCATCCATTTCTGTATCCCCGACTTAGCCTTTATAGGTACAAAGACGAATTAGCAACCAACAATCTTACCTAACTGCTTTTCGTGGCGGGATAGTTATCAAAGCAATAAACCGATTGGAATTAAAAAGTTTGGGTAAGAAAATCCTTATTCAGTTCATCAGGAAATGTAGATAGATATTACATATAAGTAATATACGATATCACCTAAAATAAGAACCACTTTCAGCGGTATGAAGAACTCTTCAAAAATATGGGCTGTCTCACTTCTTTTATGCTTGGTACTGCCAAACATAAATCTGGCACAAACCTGTAGCTGTGCGGGTGCACCCTTAATTAGCTCGCAGAGCATTAGTACCGCCTCAAAAGGCAATCTTTTTGTAGGTCTTACTTATGAATTCAAAGAAATTGACAACCTTTACACAGGCAGCCAACAGCTCGAAAACAATACAGTAGAACGTAATACACAGTCTTCTCTTTTGGAAATTAATTACGGTATTACAAATCGACTCACTATTTCGGGTACGCTTACCTATGTTCAAAAACAAAGACTGTCAATTGCAAATAATGAGGAATTGATTACTCGTGGCATAGGTGACGGAGTAATACTTCTTAAATATGTGCTGCATCAAAATACAATGAACGAACAGTATCAACTGGCTATTGGGGGCGGGGCTAAGACGCCATTGGGCAAAACATCATTGAAAGAAGATAACATAGCTTTGAACCTGGATATGCAACCGGGAACTGGTGCGTGGGATGGAATTGCATGGTCTTATTTTTCAAAAACTTTTGCTCCCGCTTCAACTATAAATTTCTTTATCTATAACACTTTTAGACTTACCGGAAGTGCTGAACGTTTCGATCAAAATGATAAATATAAGTTTGGAAATGAATGGGTTGTCAATACAGGTATCACTGACAAACTGTTCTCAGATTTATCATATGTAGCCATGCTCAGTTATCGTTCAACAAGTTCCGACCAGCGCAATGGGAACCCCCTACCCAACACAGGAGGCAAATGGATTTCTTTAGAACCCGCACTACAATATCAATTTACAAAAGGGCTTTCTGCTAAAATATCCGGCAAAATTCCTGTTTATCAATATTTAAATGGTTTACAACCAACAACAAGTTACACTACTTCAATTTCAATTTTCTATAATTTTGGAGAAAAGGTGATTTTTTAATCCAAACAACCAATGCAATGAAGAAATCTAACGCCCTACTTTTATCCAGCCTTTTCTTGCTGTTCACCGCTTGTAGTGGAGTCACATCCAATTCTGGAAATGACGACTCTTCAAATAACAGTAATTGGCTGATCCCAAATGAACAGGTCATAAACGGAGGAGTACCAAAAGATGGAATTCCCTCTATTGATGATCCCAAATTTAAACCCACACACGAAATTGAATACGTTAATAATGAGCGTCTAATCACCGGCGTTCGTCATGGTGATATAATAAAGGGGTATCCACACCAGGTTATGGACCACCATGAAATAACAAATGATCAATTTGGGAATCTTCCGGTCTGTTTTACATACTGCCCGCTAACAGGTACAGGCATTGCTTTTGAACGCCTAATTGATGGAGAACCAGTTGAATTTGGAGTATCAGGACTTCTATTTCGCAATAACCTCATTCCTTATGATCGTAAAACAGGTACTAACTACTCACAAATGCAGATGCGCGGAGTCAATGGCCCCCGAAAAGGAGAACAACTTAAAACATTACAAGTATTTCAAACTAAGTGGTCCACTTGGAAACAGCTATTTCCTGATGCTCAAGTCCTAACGACTGAAACAGGATATAACAGAGACTATAGTATATTTCTTTACGGCGAAAATTATCTTGAAGAAGACACTCCTCCCTTATTTCCATTAACGGTAGATGATAAAATCGTCCAAACTTATAAAAAACGTGAATACATCGTAATTGAAAAAGATATTGATATTGATTTGGCTAGCACTATCATTTATACACTCCAAGATTTTGATTCCGGAATTAGTCTGAAAAGGGGAGAAATTGGAGATACAGAATATATTGTTGCCGGTAGTTCAGATTTAGACTTTGTAATTGGATTTGAAAAACAACTTCCCGACGGAACAACCTTAAATTTCGAACCTGTACAAAATTCTTTACCCGTTATTTTGAAAGACCAAGAGGGCAACCGATGGAATGCTATGGGACGTGCCGTCGAAGGACCACGACAAGGAGAACAGCTTACCCCCACACGCTCATATTATGGATACGAGTTTGCGTTTGGTGAATTTTTTGTCTGGAATTAAATTATCGTTTCACTTAACCGTTAAGGAAATACGCTAGCTGCATGGCATTTATAGACATTATTGAACCCAAAGAGGCAACGGGCAATCTCAAGGAGATCTACGAAGAGCTTGAACAAAAGCGGGGCAAACTCGCAAAAATTCACAAGCTACAGAGCCTTAATCCCGAGACGATTACGGCGCATATGGATCTTTATATGTCCATCATGTTTAGCAAGTCGCCACTGAGCAGGGCCCAACGCGAAATGATGGCCGTTGTAGTTTCGTCCACGAATGATTGCGAATACTGTCAACTGCACCATGGCGAAGCACTTAATCACTATTGGAAAGATGGTGACCGTGTAAAACAGCTTCGTGATAATTATAATAAGCTGGACCTCAACAATGTGGACAAGCGACTTTGTCAGCTGGCAAGGGAACTAACGCTTAATCCCAATAGCATAGATGATGATAAGTATATAACTCCGCTTAAAAATACGGGATTATCTGATCGAGCCATTCTGGATGCAGTGCTGGTTATCAGCTATTTCAATTTTGTGAACCGCATGGTATTGGGGTTGGGCGTTGAAACCAATGAAGAAGAGATACAGGGATATAAATACTAAATCAAAATGGGTTTAATAATGAAGATCAATCTCCCTAAATCCCTCTTCTCCAAGAGGGACTATAAAGCAGTATTTACTAAAAGGGTTCCTCCTTAGAAAAGCCTGCCTGCGCGTAGCCGTAGCTTAGCTTCGGCGAAGGCTGGGAGGACAGGAGGATTGATTATAAGGTATGATTTTATTTTCGCAGTAGTGCTAATTGTAGATTAAAAGATGATATGCAGAAAGTAATTATAACAACGATCATATTTATGTTGGGTGTAACTGTTATTCCTGCTAATGGCCAAGATGGAATGGAAATCATTCAAAGCCGGTATTCCGTAGAAGAAACAACAGACCGACTCGAAAATGTATTAACAGAAAACGGGCTCACCATCTTTAAAAAAGTGGATCACCAAGAAGGGGCTGCCTTAGTTGATATGCAACTTACCCCAACAACCTTACTTATTTTTGGGAACCCCAAACTAGGCACCCCGCTGATGCAATGCGCACCATCAGTAGCCATTGATTTACCGCAAAAGATGCTGGTGTGGGAAGATAAGGACGGACAAGTTAAGATAGGATATAATACCATCGACTATCTTAAAAAACGCCACAGTATTGAGGGTTGTGACCAAGAGCTTCAGAAAATTAGCGGTGCCCTTCAAAAATTTGCCCAAACTGCAGCTAAAGGAACATAAAATCATTATAAACTGCTCATCAAAATAATCAAACTATTATGCCTCTTAGCAAAAAACAGGAAGAACTGTGTAGTGAAAGTGAATGGGATTTTTCTAACCTGAGCGCACTCTTTTTAAATTGCACGCTCAAACCGAACCCCAAAGAATCTCATACTGAAACGCTTATTGAAGTTTCACAATCAATACTGGAAAAGAATAACGTATCAACTGAGGTAATTCGTCCCGTGGATTATAATATTGCTCCGGGGGTGTATCCGGATATGACTGCACACGGCTTTGAGGAAGATGACTGGCCGGAGATTCAGCAAAAGGTGATGGATGCTAATATTTTGGTTATCGGCTCACCAATCTGGCTGGGCGAAAAATCTTCGGTTGCTACCAAGGTTATTGAGCGTCTGTATGGCTATTCCGGTAATCTAAACGAGAAGGGTCAATATGCATATTATGGTCGGGTGGGCGGTTGCTTGATCACCGGTAATGAAGATGGTATTAAGCACTGCTCGATGAGTATCCTCTATGGGCTGCAACACTTGGGATATGTGATTCCGCCACAAGCCGACGCCGGATGGATTGGCGAAGCAGGTCCGGGTCCCAGCTACGGTGATGAAAGTGAAGATGGTCCGGTTGGATTTGATAATGAGTTTACCCAACGCAATACTACCTTTATGACCTGGAACCTGATGCATATGGCTCACATGCTCGATCAGGCAGGAGGAATTCCTGCTCATGGAAACCAGCGATCAGAATGGGAGGCGGGTTGTCGGTTTGATCATCCAAATCCTGAGCATAGGTAGATATTAGCTTATCAGCATGTTTAATGACAGTGCTGATGTGCATCTGACCAACTTTGTCCGGTTGGGCAATCTGGTGTGCCATCACCTCCCGATAGAGCAGACCCCATAAACCACAAGCCTAGTACCACTGCAATCACCAAAATACCAATCCCTAACTTGGAAGTTATTGATGAATTATCCTTCTCACGACAACAATTTTTGTATTTACGGCCACTCCCACAGTGGCATGGATCGTTTCTTCCTAGTGTATCAGACATAATGTTGAAAATACTTTTTAATAAAAATTGACTCCTTAACGTAGGTACAATATTGAGACTTTACAGCTAGTGTGATAGTTCCTGTTATAAAACAGTTTCTTTAGCGCCATTCTATGAGCTATTCCCAACTTATCTATAACTTAGAGAAATAAAAAAAGGGGAAGGCATTTTCCAGCCTTCCCCTTTAGTGGGTATGGGATGGTATATTGATCTAAACAGCGACTTCAACTTTCTTTTTAATCGAATTCCCCTTTAAAGCATAGAGTAGTGACACGGCAATTATGAGTACCTGAAACTCCATTCCTCGGCCACCGTTATTGCCCATATTAATAGAGTTCCAGCCATATTGGGCATGTACCATCACAATGGCACCAATCATAATAGCAGTAAAAATTAATCCTGCCATACGTGTTGTCCATTCGGGACCAAAACCTCCCCATAACATCAGTAACGCGCCGCCAATTTCAGCAATACCAAGTATTAGTACCATTGCAAAAGGCATTCCCATCATTGCGGATACATCTCCTGTCATGGCTACTTTTGGAAAACCATGATAGATAAATATAGCTGCCAGCGACAGTCTTGGTAACCAGTGTGCTATTCCCGATAATTTATTTAGTTGATCCATATCTTCTCTTTTTATTCATAATTTAATGTTTAACTATTTGATGGAGTCAATGCCAATCATCTTACCTTTTTTGATCTACACTACTACAGCTTTTTTTACATTAAACATTACTTTCACACCAGTTTATAAAGGAATTATACCTTATCAGCCTGTAACTTTGTTTTAAATATATTAGATTACTCAACGGTTTTTTATATCAGTATTTAGGTGACAAATCGGCTATTAGGAATAATATTTTTAGTGGGTTTTATGCATTCTGGGATCCAAATCCTAGAACAAGGTAAATCTTACTATTGCTTATAATGGACCCGGTCTTCCTGACGATTTTGAGCTCGGTGACGGAGACTCGCTCGGATCAATATTAATTGAGACCTTCACAGCTCAGCTTGAAGCCGATATAAAAATTAACAATGATCATGACGGTGCAAAGTTTGTATTTACCTTTCCGCCGAATTAGCAAGAATAGAACTCCTTACCTTTTATAACAATTGCTACTAAATCAACACCGATTGATAGTAGATGACATAGGTACCCGCTAGAATCAATAAGCCTCCAGTAATTCGTACCATATGGGGAAGGATTTTTCGCAGATACTTCATAAGCATATCTTTAGCAAAAGTTGAAAGTACAATAGTTGTAATCATCATCCCGCTTATTCCAACAAAATACGCGCCGATATAAGACGCGCCCATCCATATCGTTGGAGCTGCCATTGCCTGCGTTGCCACCACTAAAAACAGGGGAAACAGACATCCCAGGGCACCAATAGCATAGGCAATCCCAAAGACAAATGCTTCGACCGCCTCAGTTCTGTCGGTAGGATTATTCATGTTGATCGAAAATGAAATGTCTTTCCCCAACACCATAAAAATCCCCAGCACAATGAGTACTGCGCCCATGCCGATTGTAATCCACATCATGTAATCCTTAAGCACTTGAGCAGCTACAATAATTAGTACACCAGCTACGGCATAGACTATTAAAATACCCAAAATACTTAACAGAGCCAGTTTTAAACCACGGTACAAACGCCTGGCTAAGCCTGGCTTTTTCTGTGAATCCCGGGATATAAAGGCCACAATATAGCCGGGCAATAACGCTACTGCACAAGGGGCTAGAAAAGCCAAAACACCCTGCACAAACGAGAAATAAACAAATTCCATATAATAGTTAGTTAACTAACTGGTCAAATAGTTCCCGATACTCTTCTTCACTCAGCGCTGTCTTGTTTTTCTGAAAGGCAATGGTACCATCAGTATTTACTCCCACTGTTGTAGCCTGAGATTGAACACCAAATGCTCTCATAATATCAGGCTCTCCTCTCGTAACAGGAAAAGTAAACCCTTCCTCTTCGGATAATTTTCTCATCACTTCTTCATCGTCGGTGGGATCAATGCCAATAGCTACTAAGTTAAGTCGGTCTTTGTATTCGGGATAGAGTTTAGATAGCACGGGCCAGTTCTTAGCACAAATGGGACACCAGGAAGCTGTAAAATATACGACCAGTGGTTTATTCTCCTCCATGGATTTCTGAAGGCTAACGGTATCTCCATCTATGGTAGCAATTTCAAAATTGGGAGCTTTTTTCAATTCTTCAGTGTTTTCCTCACTCGAGGATTCTGCTTGTTCAGAAGAACAACCTGCAGCAATTAAAAAAAGGGTAAAAACTGTAATTACACCGGTTATCAGTTTATTCATAGGATAAGCCATTTTCATTTTATTCATATGTTTACATTTCAGAACAACTGAACAGATAGATTCTTACTAAATGACTCAAATTATTTAGCCGGAGACAATTTACATCCACCAAAAAAGGATTTCAATATTTTGATCACGTAAGATTTTATCTCTTGTGATCATCTCTAAGTATCACCAATACCAAAAAGGAACCCTGATTTATGAATAAAGTAGCAATTGTGGTTTTAGCCGACACAGAATCCCATGAATCTTTGGGACGCATTGTAAACGCCCTTGAACTGGCCAAAGAATTACAAGATAACAACGATGAGGTCAAAATTGTTTTTGACGGAGGCGGCACTGAGTGGATTCCTGCATTAGAGGATGAAGAACATGACGTGCATCCGCTGTATGCAGCCGTTAAGGATAATATTCACGGTGCCTGCCGTTTTTGCGCTAAAGCTTTTGGGGTGTTTAAAGAAATTAAAAAAACTGATATAGAATTACTTGATGAATACGATCAACACCCCAGCCTGCGAAATTTTATTGTTGACGGCTATCAAATAATTACATTTTAAAATATAACTTTTGCTCTTCCATGGTCCCCTAAGATTCCCATTCTCTTCTTTTTTGAGAGTGGGAATCTTATTTTATTAGATTCGACCAACTAATAAATTTAGGAGAGCAATAATGGTTTTATCATTATTACTATGGACCGCTGTAGCTATTATAGCTACGGGTATTTTATGGAAAGGAAGCGACTGGTTAGAACACTCCAGCGAGGGATTATCAACCTATTATGAGCTGCCCGATATTGTACAGGGAGCGTTGGTCGTAGCTATCGGATCCAGCTTTCCCGAACTGGCTACCGTTGTGCTGTCTACCATCTTACATGGAGAGTTTGACTTGGGCGTAGCAGCCATTGTGGGTTCTGCTATTTTTAACATCCTCATTATTCCCGCCGCTGCCGGGTTGGTTTCTAAAGATCCACTGGAATCAAACCGGGACTTGGTATATAAAGAAGCTCAGTTCTACATTATTTCAGTTGCAGTATTAATCATCACCTTTTCTTTTGCCGCAATTTTTAACCCCATTAGCGCAAAAGAAGGGATCATTTTAGGAGAAATGGATAGATTTTTAGCCTTACTTCCCCTGCTGTTATATGGCTTCTACATTTTTATACAGTACCAGGATACGATGGACTATGTATCTGAGCGTGACTCGAGCAACATTAATCCGTTAAAAGAATGGGGCATACTCATCGTTAGCTTAGCGGTAATTTTAATTGGTGTTGAGCTATTAGTGCGTTCGGCCATTGAGTTTGGAAATCTACTGGGCACGCCCTCATTCCTCTGGGGAATCTCTGTAATTGCAGCCGGTACCAGCATTCCCGATGCCTTTGTGAGTATAAAGAAAGCTCAAAAAGGAGATCCCGTCACCTCAATGGCAAACGTACTGGGCAGCAATATTTTTGATCTTCTTGTCTGTATTCCCGTAGGCGTGCTTATTGCCGGCGCTACTGTGATAAATTTTTCGGTTGCTGCTCCGCTGATGGGCGCTCTCACCCTGGGGACGCTCCTTCTATTTAGCTTTATGCGCACCGATATGATATTAGACAGATGGGAGTCAGCGGGACTTATTTTCTGCTACCTCCTATTCCTACTCTGGATGGGACTCGAAAATTTTGGCGTTATAGATTCTATCCCTTCACTGCCGTCATAACTCAATAAAAACTACTTACTCTAAAAATTATAGTTGATAAGAAGTGTTCCTGATGTTGTACCACTCACTGTATGAGTAGTATTATTCCGCATATCAACCTCAAACGTTCCCGACTGATCGGTGAGCACTAAACTGCCTTCAATTTGAGAATCATTTATAATCTCCCATTCCAGCTTTAAGTCTTCGCCACTGCCAACCTGATACTGTAAGGTCCACGCTACCTCTTGGTTGATATTGCTACGAAAATCTCTGTACAGATCCAAGTCATCAATTTCAAAATAAGCGTGCAACGCCCCTTCTGGCGGAGATGGGGGCGCATCCTGATCTACTCCATTATCAAAGCCTTCGCTGCCCCGGCTTGACTGTCCAAACCTGAGATCCACCGTATCTTCGGTACTAATGGCAAACGTCTGCACCGTATACACCGATCGCAGATCATCAAAATTAGCTATTATCTCCGTATCCTCAGTAATCGTAACAGTCACTTGGTTTTCTTCCGAACTAACGACTCCGGTCCACTCTCGAAAAGTAAATCCCTCATTCGCCGTAGCCTCAACCGTTACCTCTGTATCTTCTTCAAATGTTCCTCCGGTAGGATCTACCGATCCTCCATCCGACGGACTCTTTAACACTGTCAAGCTATACTCAACAGGATCCGGCTCATTATCTCCCCCGTTGTCGCCACCACCATTACCAGGTCCCGTTCCTCCGTCGGAACCACAGCCCCAAACTATGAGAGAAACTATTAATAAGAGACATATTTTTTTCAATAATTTCATTTTAGGCTCTCTATTTATTTAACGTCATCTTTTCATATAAAAATCTTGTTGGCCAGGTACACCTGCCAATCCTTGGGCATTCTCAAGAAAACATTTTAATCTTTAAATAGAAATTGATTGTATTTATTATTTTTTGCCAAGTAATCACTCCAAATAAGCTATCATCAGGTTATGTTTACTTCAAGAGAATACTGACTACTTCTGTCAAAGATATTATTTGCGCCACTGCAAATTGTGCAACTGCAATACGGATGTTTGAAACAAAGTAAACCTTCTTAAACCTGTTTTCTTAAATGAAATTAAGGTTGTCTTTTATTTAGAACAGTTGAATAGTGCATTTGTATTGCAAATTGTTTTAATTGATAGTACAACTTCATAAAAAAGCAGGGGGCTTACATGAAGAAACTACTCTTATCTTTTGCACTATGTTTGGTCTTTTTTGCATCTTCATTTGGACAAACACAGGATGACCTTTATAAAAAGATTGACTATCTGCAAGTTAACCAAACACAACTCGATCGGTTCTTGAAGGTAGCTGACAGGGATCTTGCATCAGGATTTTCGTCTCTTCTCAAGAAAGATGATGTAAAAGGCTGGTATTTATACAAGGTAAAATATCCCGGTGGTGAAAAAAGTAATTACAATTTTGTGAGTATCACCATTTCTTCCTCGATAAATAATTTGGGTGATTATTTTTCTGAAAACAATGCGCCCGGTTTTGTACCTTCGCCTACAGCCAAGGGGGGTACGGAGCAACTTTCCAAACTTGCCACCCTTATTAAGTCTGAAATTTGGAGGGTTGAAAATAGCGCTTTCGCCGATACGGGCTCAGCTCCAAGCCGATATATGTCCATGGACTACATGAAGGTAGCACCGGGAAAAGATCCCGACTACCTAATGTTGGAGGATGAAATTGCCAAGCCTATCCACCTGGAACGGATTGAACGGGACAGAATGGCCGGCTGGGAAGTTTATTCCCTTATTTTGCCATCCGGAATGAACTACGGATATAATTTTGCTACCGGTAACCATTTTAAAGAGTTGGAACATTATGAGTTTGGTTTGAATGAACAAATTATCCAACAAACCATGGGTCAAAATAGCAATGTGCCCGAGCTTTTTGAAACGATCTACAACACCAGAGATCTTATTAAAGTAGAACTTTGGGAACTTGTTGATCATCTACAATAGCCATTGGGTAATATAACTTATTCTTGTTGCAGATATTGGCCACACCCTCTGTAGGTGTTACCATCTACGGTTACTGTAACTGTTTGTGGAAAATCGAACCCACTCATACTATCGGTACAGGGGGTATCTGCAATAACCAGCTTAAGCGTTTGCTGTGCATCTTTTGACCGATAGACTGTTCGTTTTCCTTGAATATCAGTCTCGGATGTAGGTGTTTTGACGGTTATGGTATCCCGACCATAATTTCCCACGTATTTAAGCTGATTATTTTTCTTAAGCTCTAAAAACCAGCCGGGTTCCTGTCCCAAGGCCCTAAAATCGACACCCCGAAGTTTTGCAGCTTCCCACGAGCGCTCTTCTGGCACAGACTGACAGGTCGTAAATGAGCCTTTTGGTTTTTGAAGGATGGCTTCATTACCCTTGCTCCAATACAAATATGAGTTGCCTTCATATCGAGCACCCGATCCGGACTTTACAGGCAATACTTTGATCGTTGTATTAGGCAACAAAAGCCAGGTACTGTCTTTTGTTACATGCGCAGTAAATTGCAGGGTATCAGCACAGTTATATACAAAAACCTGATCAGTATCCACGGATTCAAAACCGGGCAATTCAGACTGCTCTATAGTATTACTTTGATCATCCGATTCTGGCTCAGCACGCTGTCCACAACCCAACACTAAAAAGGCTAGACTCAAAAGTAGTATCAGGTAGATATAATTGTATTGACTGAAAAATTTCATTTTAAAAAAGCATAAATATAAAAGGGAGAGCATTATAAAATACTCTCCCTTTCTAAATAATGATACTTCTAATTTCTCCTTAGCTCTTATCAACAGAGTACTTGCCCGGACCAAGCAAGAAGATAACAATAAAAGATAGCAAATATATTACTGGTAGTTCCATATCACCAAACCAATCACCACCGGGTAGGTGTACAAAAAACACGGCCACTGCCATATTTATTGTTAATATTAGTGAAGCCAAGCGGGTCCAAAATCCAGCTATAATTAGAAGTGAGCAAATTCCCTCGGCAAAAGCAGCCAAAATTAATGATGCTGTTGGTCCAATACCTAAGGGATCCAAAAATTGAAATTCACCTCCAAAAACACTCATCATTTTACCCCAACCGTGACCGTATAGCATAAAGAAAGCAACAAAAATCCGGAAAATGGCTGCGGATGTTCCGGCATCTACAAATTCACCTAACTTGGAAGAACGTAATCTATCTAACATAATACCCCTTTTTTTATTAAGAATTACTTTTTCATTAAAAGACTTAATATTGAATTATACTAATAATATTAAATCCTTTTGCATAATTAATTACAAATAAAGTGATTGGCGTTCCCCTAGATCATAATATATGTAAGTATCTATGATTTCTGAGCACACTTAACACAGTGCGCTGTCCAAGGCATAAACTTCAAACGTCCCAACGGTATCTCATCTCCACACTTAATACAGATACCATACTTACCATCATCAAGCTTTTTCTGTGCTCGCTCTAACTTTTGAATCCTGCTTTTTTGTTCGCGCAAAGCCGCATCATTGATGGTCTTATTATTGATTGCATCCATCCGCGACAAACGTCCATATGCGTTATCGGGTTTAATGGGTTTTGTAAGCTCTTCAAGCTGTTTAATCTCCTCTTTGGTCTGTTCAATCTTCTCATCCAAAATCTTCTTCATCTCCTGCTGCTCTTGTTCTGTCACGTTGCTTTCTCCTTTGTCATAAAATTAAATGCGGCATAAGCCATTAAAGTGGCTACGCCGATTGTAGCAATAGCTATAAATAGAATAGATTCCATAGCCATTCCTTTATCAATGGCCCAACCCATCAAAAATGGACACAGTGCTGTACTCAATACCATCAACGAAGAGAAAACCGACCGCACGGTACCGATAATCTCCGTACCATACAACTCGGCCCATAACGCTGATTTTATATTGCTTCCCATCCCCATGGTAACACCAATAAGCAACATGTAAGCAAAGGCGGACCAGCTTCCCGGGTGGTAATAGGCAAATACCAATCCCGCCCCAAAAGGAAGCACATAGTAGGGAATAAGTGTTTTTGCACTAAAATAATCTATCAACGGACCTATCGAGATGGAGCTCACCACTCTACTGGCGGCAAAGGCTACAAAAGCCGAAGCGATTAATGTGGCCGTCCAGCCGAGCTGCTCGGCAATAGAAACCTGGTACAAAAATAAACCCGTTGCCCAGAAAGGTGGCAGCAGAACCACCGGTGTTACCAGCCAGATTCGGAAATCTTGTGCTAACATGCTATACACCTCCCAGCTGCTGTCGTTAGTTTGGGATTTTTCCTCAGTATGTTCAACATCTTTATATTCGCGGCTACTCAGAATAAACCGAACAAGCGGTATAAAAAACAGGGCAATTACTAACACAATAATACCCCAAGTCATGCGCCAGCTAAAAATGCCCAGTAGGCCTGCGATAGCTAATGGCAAGATCCCTTCCCCTATAGGATATCCCAGACTGGAAATACTTAGAGCTTTCCCCCGCTGATGTACAAAATAACGCGCCATGGCGGTCTGCGCAGTATGACTACTAAGCCCTTGTCCCGACAATCTAAGCAATACTAATCCCACAAATAATAGCGCCACATGCCACGACAAAGCCACCGTTATACTTGCTACCAGCAACCCGGCGGCCACCATCTGGCTGTACGTCCGAAGAGGCAGGTCATCTATCCACTTTCCCAGGTAAGGCAATAAGCCTGCACTTACGAGTGTAGCTACAGAATATAGACTCCCAAAAGTAGCATTGGAAAGAGAAAAATCCTTCAAAAAATAGGGGACAAACAGGGAGATCAAGAATGTTTGCCCAAAGCTGGACATAAATGTAAACGATAGCCCAAACGACAAAATGCGTTTTTCTCTAAGGGCAAAACTGAGATAGTTCACTAAAATGATTCCAATTTATTGTTGTCTGAGATGAAGCTCCAAAAATACGGTTAATCCATCAGAACATAAACTCATTAGTATCTATGTCAACCTGCTTGACCTTCGTAGAATCTCTTATAAATTACGGGGTCATATTCTCACGTTTCGTCAATAACTCAATAGTACCATATGTACGAAAACAAGGAGCCCTATAACTGCAACCCGCCCGGTACGCATCTCGAGCAAATCGCTCATCCGAGTGGTAGTAACCATGCTATCGAAAAAGCTATCATTATGGAGCACCGGTTTGCGTTCTTTTTTTGGATGAAATGGCGAAACCGCCTCAGTGATAAAGAGCTTCTTAAACAGCCCGCACCAACGCTCGTTACCATAGACTGGCATCGCGACCTCGCTCCGGTTCCTGATGATCAGAAAAAAGTATTAGAACAATTAGACCAAAGTAATCTTTCTGATATCGCCAACTACGTTTGGGCGCAATTTGACCAGACGAATGACGGACATATTTTATGCGCCTCATGGCTAAATCTTATTGGAGATGTGGTACTGCTTCAAAATACGACGGACTATCAGCATAGCACTGTTAAAGATATGAATGGAAACGATCACGGCATTTTTGAATTTCGTGATTTTAATAGCTTCCAGGAATTTATGCTAGAGCGGAACGACCAAAATATATTCTTCGACATCGATCTCGATTACTTTGTCCACGGCAAAGGTAAGCAGCATTACTCTGAAGATTTTAATCGCTATTCTGATGACGAAATCAAGCAAGTCATTGACATATCGAGGCCGGTGTTTCAAAAGATCCTCCCTAACATCAGTGGCGTTACAATCGCCCTTGAACCGGGCTATTGCGGAGGAATTATAAATTCTTGCCAGATCATGGATCAGTTTCACTCCCAGCTTTTTACCAAGAATAACGAGTGGAAGCATTTAAAAAGATCTGATACATAATTCGATTATTTCAACTCCGCGGGCAGTAGGGTTGTATCCATGTTTTTTAGATTCCATTATCATGGATCAGCCGAACGTCAAAGACATCGGACGAATTTATCATAGCACCAGTGTTTCGCCCTGTTTTCGAGCGGAAGCTGGCAACCTATATCCACCGGCGGGTACCAGAAAACTCCGTTAACTGGTACAAACTGCGAGTATATGGCTATCTTTGCCGGAATTGCCACAGAAATAAATCACAAAAAAATTGGAAATAGATCCCCAGTCACTAAAGCCCCGCCACCACTGATACAATAGTGCCATCCTAAATACTTTTTGTATGTTTGAGACACTTCCAAAAAAGTAAAACAACCTGATTACTGTGGCAAGCAGCGCTGACTTTTACGCAAATCTTCCTGTTATTGAGGATTTTTTTAATGGTTCAAATCCAGAAAACTTCCACTCCCTTCCCGATGATTGGTATGTAGCTGTAACAGATATTATAAACTCCACCGATGCCATTCAAAATGATCGCTATAAGGCAGTAAATATATTGGGCGCCTCACCCATAGTGGGAATCTTTAATATAGCTGATCACGATACAATTCCCTTTACATTTGGCGGAGACGGTGCTTCGTTTTGCCTGCCGCCCGACCTGCTGGACGATGCCCGACGCGTTTTGGGAGGATGCAAAACCATTGGCAAATTAGAGTATGACCTCAATTTACGCGCAGCTATCATTCCCCTCTCATATATCCGCGAACAAGGACATAAAATAAGGGTTGCCCGGTATCGTGCATCAAAGTTCTATATTCAAGCTATTTTTTTGGGCGGCGGCTTAAGTTTTGCTGAAGAAGTGCTGAAAGAATCAGACTCGGATACGTTTAGTGTATCGGCCTTAGAAAATGCGCAAACGGTTGATTTTAGCGGACTGGAATGCCGCTGGCAAGAAGTAAAGCAGCCTAAAAATGAGGTAATCACGATGATGATAAAAAGCAATCCGAAGATAGATCAGCCTCAAGAAATATACGAAGAAGTGTTCCAAAAAATGCGCACGACCTTTGGTTTTGATGATAAAACCAATCCCATTAATGTAAAGGGGCTTTCCATGACGTTATCTTTCTCAGAACTTATGGGTGAGGCCCGGTTTCAAACACACGGTCAGGGTTGGCTAAAACGCATCGGCTACATACTAAAAGTACAGCTACAAACTATTATCGGTAAAGTTTTAATGGCCATGGATTATGAAACGACGGCCACTAATTGGTCGCTCTATAAATCAGATCTGGCCCTGAACTCCGACCACAGCAAGTTCGATGATATGCTGCGTGTAGTTATCAGCGGCAGTAAATCCCAACGCCAAGAGTTCGAAGCTTTTTTAAATAAGCAATTTAAAGATGGAAGGTTGGCTTACGGTATGCACCTCTCCGATGCAGCTATGATAACCTGCATGGTATTTCAATATCACCGCGATCATATCCACTTTGTTGATGGCAGCGGCGGGGGATATGTTTCCGCAGCCAGGCAACTAAAAAAACGTCTGCAGAGCCTTCAATGATGTTTTGGCAAGTTTGAGCGCTCACTGCCACTACCCATTGTCATTGACGAAGAAAACATCAGCGCCACTTGCGATAATGGTGTGCTGACAATTACTGTACCCAAAATAAAAGAGAAAGGCGGCAAAAATATTGAAGTGAACTAAGAGGAGCCGGCTCATTTTGTAAATAGAGAAAAAGCCGCGGTTTCCCGCGGCTTTTTTTATGCACTTGATTTCATTTTCATTCAGAATGTTTCCTCTTTGGATTCATCCTCCTCTCTCTTCTTCAACTGGTCAATTACAATCGGAATAATAAAGAACAAAGATGCAATAGCACTGATAATAATTGTTGTTAAATCAATATCCATTTTTCAAAACTGTTTTAATGTAGCGTTCTGATATACCGATTCCATTGCTTATACAAATTTCGGTTATATCAATTTGTGATTGGGAGGGCTATCAAAATCTCTTAAGACTGATAGCCATTGCACATTAAACAGCTATAGAAATGTATGGAAGGGAAAAATATATTTTAACAGGATTGGAGCTCGATCTACTAAATGATAAATATGTAGATAAACCGTTGCCCTATTTTCTGCTACTGATGCAATAAATTTATGAACAGCCGATTTTTCCTGATCTTCCGCCGATAGCAATGGTACAGGAATATTGGTTATGCTTATTCCGCTTTCTACCGGGTGGTAAACATAAAATAAGTTCTGTTGTGCAAAGGGATACGTAGGCTCGTCACTCTCTTCCTCTGCAGGTGAGACAACTGCAGATCTTTTCTGCATCAGAGGCTGGCCCTGTGCCAACGAATGGCCAAACAACGCAATGGCCAAAATGGCTAACAATATGTTGTTCAATTTCTGCATCAGCATTAACATACAAATAACATCCGCCGGTTGCAGTACCTATATTCCGAGATAAAGGTTCGCCACAATAGTCAATGGTTCGCTATAGCTGTTCGATAAATTTCGGAGGCACATAGTTCGTCAGCCAGATACTCTCCTCACTTTCGGATTGATAAAAGTCATAACCCTCGCGATCCATCTGGCTTGAAAACACCAAAAGGATCTCCGGCTCACCGTGCCGTCCGCCTACCTTACGCGCTTCATTAATCGTGGTAGATATATGCACAAAATTTCGGCTGCAAGCCTGAATGCCATCAGCCAAAATAGATGCTACATTATTACTACCCGTTCCGTGATAAAGTTTTTCGGGAGGGGTTTTCGGTTTTAGCTGCAAATCCACGTCAATAGAATGTCCATAACCCGCCCTGATGTATTTCCCGTCACTGCTCAAAATAAACCGCTGCTTCGAACTATTTCGCATGATATGCTGAATAGCATCCCGATCTAAATGTCTTCCCTCATTGTGAGCCTTTTCAATCAACTCAGATACCTCAGCCCAGCCGTTATCGTCCAAGTCCAGACCAATATCCTCGGGATGATGACGCAATACATAGCTCAAAAATTTGCTGAGTGCTGTTATATCCATCTGCTATCTACATTAAATATTCTACAAACCAGTGTAACCCTTTCATTTTAAATTATTAATAGATATATAACGTTTCGCTTTACTGGCACTAACACAAATAAGTGGAGGATTATGGAGCAAGAGGTAAAAGAGTTTTCACTTCGGGCAAAATCAAAATGGGGCATGGTCTTTTTATTTTCTCTGGTAGGCGGACCCATGCTATATGCCGCATACCTTAATTATAATGTAGGAGAAACACTTTTTGCTGTCCTGATGGCGATTCTATTTCTGCTTTGGGCTGTGGTTATTGTAATTGCAGTAGGTTATAAGATTAAATTAACAGACACTTCTCTTCATCGGCAGGGCTTAATTTCACCAAACGTTATTGATTTTACAGACGTAAAAGCTATTCACTTCGGATCTACATGGTCTAACTTTTATGTAGAATCAGATGATAAAAAAATCTTTTTTGGAAAGGATTTTAATAATTACGAAAACATTTTACAGGGTATTGTTGACAAGGTAGGTGCAGTCAAAGATCTTGAAGAGGTGAAATTTATGGGTGATCCCGATAACATTGAAGAATACGTTGGCAATTAACCCTCGCTGTTCTTTCAATACAATCATACCAAGAAATACCTCTGACAAATAAAAATCCCCTCCTGATGAAACAGAAGGGGATCTGAAGATTAGCAATCTGAATCAGACTTAGTTTTCAACAGCCGTTTTTTCGACTTCAATTTCCACGTCAGGACGTTCTTGCTGCTGACCTTTCAAATATTGATTAAACCATCGCATCATGCGCAGATTATAGTCGTAACGCGCCGTTGCATTGCGGTTCCCGTGTCCTTCTCCGGGATATAGAACTAAGCGAACCGGAGTGTCGGTACGTGTTTTAATATGACGATACAGCTCATAGGACTGACCCGGATCAACGCGCGTATCTTCTTTACCGTGCATAATCAACAGGGGCGTATCTGCTTGTCCGGCATAATAAATGGGACTCCGTTCCAGGTATTTCTGATAATTGTCCCAAATACGCTGGCGGGTATGAACAAGATAAAGCTCTTCAGGAATATCGCTGGTTCCCCATTTTGAAATATTATCACTGATGCCCACAAACATGACTCCTGCTGCAAAACGGTCGGTATACTTTGTAGCCATCCATCCGGTAGCATATCCACCATAAGAACCACCGGTGACACCTACTTTGTTATCATCTACCAATTCTTCTTCCACCAATTCATCAACGCCGGCAACAATATCATCAAATTCTGCTCCGGCTAAATCACCCTGGCTGCTTTTAGCAAATGTTTCTCCACGGCCGGTACTGCCTCGGTAGTTGGGATAAAAAACGAAATAATCCTGCGCAGCACCAACCTGTCCGGCATCAGAATAGTTTGTTACCCAGCCATGATTATAATGGGCTTCAGGTCCGCCGTGTACGGTAGTAATCAAGGGATATTGCATACCCTCTTCATAATCAACCGGATACACCAAGATGCCCTGCAGTTCAGTACCGTCATCTGCTGTCCATGTGATTACTTTTTGCTCACCCAACTGTTTCTTATCCAGCCAAGCGTTAGTATTCGTCACTCGGTTAACGTTATTATCAGCTAATTGATACAACTCTTGGGGATGAGTTGCAGAACTTGCTGCAAAAACAGTAGCTCCATTCGAAGCACGGTCAAAGGAGGAAAGATTGGTATCACCCTTACCTACAATCGTATTCATATTTGAGCCGTCTGCGTTGATACTCCCGTATGTTGACCAAACGCCTTCGCTGCTCAGATAATGCAGTTTGTTATTGCCGGTCCATTTAAACTGCTCAAACATACCATTGTATTGAGGTTTCAGCTGTGTGGGTTCGCCACCGTCAGCCGAGACAACAAATAATCGTCCGGCTATCGTATCATGAATATCAGCTCCGGCAATCATCGCCAGTTTATTGCCATTTGGGCTCCAGCCAATTTGACCGAGTTTTCCTTCGTGATCCACTTCGGCAAGCACTTTTTTGCCCTCATGGTCAACGACTTTTACTTGCTGCTTCATGTAATAATCATCAACCAGCGGAGTAGGAGACACTCCTATGGCAATTTTTTCTCCATTGGGACTCCACCGCATTTGATAAATTGATCCCTCTACCTGAACCTGATGCGGCCCATGGTGAGGCATATCTACATTTGCTACATAGCCGCGTCGCTGTTTAAGATTTTCTTCATACACCTCAGGGTGATAAGGCAGCGAAGATCGTTCAAAAGTAATAGTATCTTGTGCCATAAAAGCGATGTGACTGCCATCAGAAGCCCATTCATAATCCCCAATAGCGGTCTCAAAGGAATAAATTTTCTGGGCTTCTCCGCCATTCATCGAAATTTCGTATAAACTCGTCGTTTCATCCGATGAACGTTTTGCCAAAAACGTAATGGAATTATGATTGGGTCGAAAAGCGATATCACTAACGCTCATCGTCGTCACGTAAGGAATGGAATTGGCGCTGGCCAAATCCGCAAGATACAGGTGATAGCTTGCCGGCTTATTTTCCTTTTCGGGATCTGCTTGCTTCTGCAAGGTATAAATTGCTTTTTCTTCGGATGGAGCAATCGCAATCTCATTCACCTGCTGCATCTTGGCAACATCTTTTGGGGTTAACCCCTGATCCGATTGTGCCGCCAATGGCTGCACGGCTACAAAACAGATCATTAATACAAATAACATAGGTTTTTGTAGTGATGATGGTATCATACTTATTCTCCGATTTTTGTTGATTATTTTGAGGATATCAAAAATCCGTTAGCTCACTTCTCTAAAACATAGAAATTGTACTTCATTGTTTCTTCAATAAACTGTTTTTGAAATTACTTTATTCGGCAGTACCACGCTCGATATCAAAAGTTAAAGTGAAACTGCTGCCAAAATCACCTGAATCTACTTCCAATTGTCCATCCAGCTGAGTGGTCAATGTATTAATAATCGTCATTCCCAACGAAGGTTGCTGCTCAATATTAAAATCTTCCGGCAATCCAATACCGCTATCTTTCACACTTAATTTTATTTGTCCCTCATTTTCTTTAATTGAAATATCGATTTTACCTTCATCACTACTTTCAAAGGCATGCTTATAACAATTTGTAATCATCTCGTTAAGCAACAGTCCACAGGGAATAGCTTGACCTACCGTTAACCGAATCGGTTCCATATCCATACTCACACGGATATCTTTTTTAAAATCGGTCATCGATTCTTCGATCATATTGAGCAGATCATTTATGTACTTATCAATGGCGATTTCCGAAAATGTTTCTGAGCTGTAAAGCTTTTCATGCACCATCGCAATCGATTGTATGCGTGACTGGCTTTCCTTGAGCTTTGCCAATAGGTTTTCATCCTCGGTATTAAATACCTGCATCTGCAACAAGCCGGATATAATTGCTAAATTATTTTTTACGCGATGATGAACCTCTGCCAGAAGCGTTTCTTTCTCTTTCAGAGATTTTCGTATGGTATGCTCATATTTTTTATGATCGGTATTGTCACGCACATAGGTAATTAGCCGTTTTTGTCCGTCCATCTCATAAAATGCTGTATGAATTTCAGTTGGTAACTTCGTGCCGTCTTTCTTTAGGTAGGTCCGCTCCCAGGCTTCATCACCCGTTGTAGCTATGCCGGCAAATGTCTCAGGCTGTTTACTCTGAAATTCTTCCGGAGTCAGATCCAGTACATGCATTCCAATCAACTCTTCCCGGGAGTAACCAAAAAGCTCGCATGCTCGCCTATTGCATCGCAGAATGGTTCCATCTACATGAATTTCGAAGATGGCATCAAAGGCCATTTCGGTAAATGTTCGATGTCGTTTTTCACTTTCAGCAAGTTTCTTCTCAGCTATTTTTCGTTGCGTAATATCCCGGTTAATACCCACCCAAAACTCATACTCCCCGTCATCCGTAGGAAATGGTGCCATATCCAGCTCAACCCAGTAAGGGGTGCCATCCTTCTTATAGTTGATAAACTCTTCCCGCAACGACTCTCCCCCTTCAATCTTTTGATTGATTCGGGCTAACGCCTCTTCTGAGGTTTCAGGTCCGTGCAAAAAGGTGGGCGTTTTATTAATAATCTCCGCCGAACGATAACCGGTAAACTGCTCAAAAGATTTATTGACAAAAACAATACGCGAATTCAGTGGGTCATCTTTCGGAGCCCGGGTGATTATCACCATATCATTCAAATTATCCAGGGCCAGCTGCTGTAACTTTTCACGCTCCTCCAGGTTCAGGTGCTCCATTTCTTTGTCTTTATCTGCTTTAACAAACACACCTACGAATTCTTGCCTTTCTTCATCTGTAACCAGCTCTACCTTATCGCGCAGCCAAAGATAATGTCCTGACTTATGCTTAAACCGGTATTCTATTGTTATGGGATCATCCGGTTCAAGATTATCTAACATTGAAACTACCGATTGGCGATCCTCAGGATGTATTCGACTTAGCCAGCGAAAATCCTCAGCTTTCATTTCTGATCGGGAATATCCCAAAAGGCGGCTAACATTTGGGCTGATATCTACATAGGGATACTGATCACCGCTCTCTCGATGATAGTATGCGATTGAACTTTTTTCCAGCAGCTTTTCAGGTCGAAATTTGACCTCACCACTGTCATTCGCTTTGTGTCCCATTAAAGCCTGAAGGTATATTTACATTCATCAGTCAACGTTATTAAAATATGAAAACTATTGTAGAAAAGCGGATGATTGTATTCCTAAATCAGTTTTGGTTATTGCTTTTGATGATCCCCAAAATATCAATACCATATATCATCTATATAACATGCTCCGAATTTAATTGATATGGCAAAGATCAAGATAAATATGTGGTCCGGTCCTCGTAATATATCCACGGCTATCATGTACTCCTTTGCACAACGCAGTGACACCCAAGTGGTGGATGAGCCCTTCTATGCGCATTACCTACTGCAAAGCGGTGCCGAGCATCCCGGACGTGCAAAAGTGCTCGAAAGCCAGCCCAAAGATCCTTCTATTGTAATGCAAAACCTGAGGGCAACCGGCACAAACGCGAATGTCCTGTTTATCAAAAACATGGCTCATCATATGATAGAGATGGATGTCATCCTGGAGCAGCTTTTTGAAGAATTCACTCCCGTATTTTTGATTCGCAATCCTGCAGATATGCTGCTCTCGCTTGATAAATCACTGCCCGATCCCTCACTGCGTGATACCGGATATCAGCACCTGCTCGACCTATTTGAAACAGCCGAAAACAAAAATCTTCCTCTTATTGTACTCGACTCCAAAGAACTGTTAAAAGATCCTGAATTTGTTTTATCAGCATTGTGTGAACAGCTTGGTATTCCGTTTAGGGAATCCATGCTTTCATGGCAACCGGGTCCCATCCCCGAGGATGGCACATGGGCTGAATATTGGTATGATAATGTCCACGAATCTACAGGATTTAACCCCTACACTCCTAAAACTGAGGATCTACCCGATCGCTTAGATCCTCTTTATGAGCATTGCAAGTCGATTTATGATAGATTGCTTGCACATGCAATTAAAAGGTAATATTAACTTATAATTAGTCAGTTTTCAATTATGGATACACATCCCAAAATTCCAGATCCTCGTAATAAAGACATAAAAGTTTGGATTGACGGTAAACTATATGATCGTCAGGAGGCTAACATTTCGGTCTTTGACAGCTTAGTTCAAGGTGGTGATGGCGTCTGGGAGGGGCTACGCGTTTACGATGGAAAAATATTTGCGCTCGACGAACACCTCGAGCGATTGCAAAATTCTGCTCATGCCATGGCTTTCGATAACGTACCATCAAATAACGATATCAAAGAAGCTATCTTTGCCACGCTAAAAGCCAACGGCATGCGCGATGAAACACATATTCGACTGACACTTTCACGCGGTAAGAAAGTAACCTCCTATATGGATCCGCAAGTCAACCAATACGGACCCACCCTGATTGTACTGGCCGAATGGAAGCCGCCAATCCATGAGGAGAAAGAAGGTCTGCAACTGGTTACATCCTCAATACGGCGCAATCCACCCCAGTGTATCGACTCCAAAATTCATCACAACAACCTAATCAACAATATTCTGGCGAAAATTGAAGCGAATGTTGCAAATGCCGATGGGGCTGTTATGATGGATATCGAAGGCTATGTATCTGAAGTAAATGCGACAAACATCTTTTTTGTCAACCAGGGTAAAGTACTTACGCCTTTTGCGGATAGCTGCCTGCCCGGCATTACACGTAAAATTGTAATCGACCTCTGTAAAGAAAATGACATCCCTGTGGCAGAAAAAAGAATCAGTATGGCCGAGATGTATTCCGCCGACGAGTGCTTCACTACTGGCACCATGGGCGAACTGGTTCCCGCAGTGGAAATAGATCAGCGCGTAATCGGTAATGGCACAAAGGGACCTGTAACCGATCAGCTGCAAAAACTACACCGCCAACGAGCTAAAACAACAGGCGAACCTCTTCCTTTTTAACAGAAAATATCTAGATCGTATTGGCAGAATCTCCCAACATAACTTTTGAAAACGTAACTTTTAGCTTCGAAAAAGAGCAGATCGTAACAGACTTTTCATTTGAGGCAGCACCCGGCCAACATACCGTATTAAAAGGGGAGTCCGGGTCGGGGAAAAGCACTCTTCTCAAACTTCTTTTGGGATTTCATAAACCTCGGGGTGGCACCATTTCAATTGATCACAAAAACTACGATGCCCAAAAAGTGCGAAAACAAACAGCTTGGCTGCCACAAGATTTAAATTTGGGGTCCGGCACTGTTGCGGAGGTCATGGCCAAACCATTTGAATTTGCAGCCAACCAATCCACCAAAAACAACAATACTCAACAAAATCGAATTAGAACGTTGAGTACGTTAGGGTTGACTCCGGATATCATCGACAAGAAGTTTCGTGACCTTTCCACGGGCCAGCGTCAACGCGTGGGGTTAGCAATTTGCCACCTGCTTGATAAGCCGCTCCTCTTACTGGATGAGCCAACCTCGGCACTGGATAAAGCATCCAAACAAAAAGCCGCAGAGTTGCTGCTCAACAATGAGCACACCGTAATTTCAACCTCACACGATCCATTTTGGGTAGCTAAAGCTGATAACATAATAGAACTCTCGTAATGGAAATTATTGATCTCACATGGGCACAGCTTGGAATCGGCTTTATCATAATGCTGGTACCGGCCTATATTTTATGGAAGTATCGAACCGGGCTAAACAAAAAGCTATTAACCGCCTCAGTACGGATGGTGCTACAATTGCTTTTTGTAGGATATTACTTACAGTATCTGTTTGAATATAACAATCCCTGGATTAATGCCGCATGGATTTTTGTGATGGTAGCCGTTGCCGATTTTGCAACTATTGACCGCAGTGATCTAAAGCGCAAATGGACGGTCATTTTACCGATCTTCGGAGCTACCTTTTTTGGCATCATTATTATCGATCTCTTTTTTCTGGAAGTGGTAATACAACTCCCCAAACTACTGGCGGCACAATATACCATCCCCATAACCGGAATGGTGCTGGGTAACTGCCTTAGGAGTAACGTCATTGGAATTAATGCTTTTTACTATAGTTTAAATGAACATCAGGAGCGCTACCAATTTTACCTGTCATGTGGAGCGACACGTTCCGAGGCGGTACATTCATTTTTTAGTAAAGCACTGCAAAAATCTGCTAATCCAACATTAGCTTCTATGGCTACTATTGGTCTTGTTTCTCTACCCGGGATGATGACCGGTCAAATTTTGAGTGGCAGCTCACCACTTATTGCTATCAAGTATCAAATTATGATTATGGTTGCCATTTTTTCGGGCACCATACTTTCGGTCTATTTAGGAATTCTTTTCACCAATAAATTTGTTTTTAATGATACTGATATGCTGGACGAGACGATCTTAAACAATTAATGAGTCTTATCACTGGCTATTATCGTTCTATAACATATTTTTTAAATCAAGCCCCGAGTTTTATAGGATGATTTATGTAATCTCAAAAGACCTTTAAGATTGTGAAGTTTTCAAAACTACTTATCGTACTGCTTGCTGCGGGATTATTTGCTACGGTGTTGGGCTGCTCCACCTCCAGCACTACTAATAAGGAAAAGAAACAGAAGACCACTCCGGAAAATAACTGGACACTTAAGGATCATATTAGAAGAACAGCCAAGGCAACCATTACCGGTAGCCAAGGAAGTGAACGCGTTATTATTAGGGGCGAAAGCTCTACAATAAACCCGGGCAACCAGCCTCTGTTTATTATAGATGGACAAAAGGTTGGACGAAGCTTTGCCAGTGTTGACGAGATGCTATATCCTGGAGAAATAAATTATATCGAAGTAATTCCACCATCGCGATCCGCCCGTTATGGTATGGAAGGCTATTATGGGGTAATTGAAATAGAATCCAAACATGCAATGAACCAAAATTCTTAATTTGAAATACTTGTGGCTTGATTTCGAGTCCAAAATTAAGAACCGGTCCTATAACTCAGAGGTAAGGAACAGACCTATACTATTAATTGCTGGATGTATTAATAGAACGCTCCTGAAGTACACGTCCAACACTCAAAAAGGAAATACCCTGCTGTTGTGATGTACTGATATTTACTGCCTCTATGGCCGGTGGATAGATAGGTTCTTGCGAATGCCACCGTACCAGAAAGTTAGCTCCAACACCGCCTCTAAGATCTTCCTCTTCGATTACAAACGAAGTAGAAGCCAGAGGGCGAATTTGTTCCGTCGAATCTAAATACTGCTGAATTAAATTTCCTTTTGAATCATAATACGCGACTTCAGTAATAGTAAAGGAACGATAGGGGTCTGCATTCCGAATACTTAGCGTGGTCGTTAGGTTAAATGTTTTCTGCCGGTTTTGTTGGTAGATATGCGAGTAAACAGGTACATATACCAGCTGACCCATACTGCTACTCTCTCGTTCAAAATCGGTGGGTTCTTGCTGTGATATAACGCTGCTCGTATTTTCCTGTTCGATTACCGAATCTGATTGTTTATCCATAGAAGGGGACTCCTGTTCAGAAGTACATCCTCCCATCACAATTCCCAAGACCAATATTGTTAGTATACCATGCCGCATAAAATATCCGGATAGAGGTCAACCTTATAATGACATCACTAAAATATAACCATTGCTTTCAAAAGTACTAATCTACATACGATATAAATATATTATTGACCTTCAGTTTTGCTTCAAATTCATTTGTTATGTTTGAGCTGCTATGAAATTACTTATCATCGAAGACAACGAAGATTTGCTACAGAATATCCAGACGTATCTGAAGCGTGAAGGATATATCTGCGAATCTGCAAAATCCTATTCCGCCGCTTTTGACAAAGTGATGTCGTACACCTACGATGTGGTACTTATTGACATTATGATTCCCGGTGGTTCGGGCCTACAGGTTTTGCGAGAACTGAAATCCGTAAATCCGGAAACCGGAACCATCATTATATCGGCCAAAAATGCTCTGGATGACAAAGTGGAAGGACTTGAGTTGGGCGCTGATGATTACATCACCAAGCCCTTTCAATTACCCGAGCTGCACGCCCGCATCAAGGCCGTAAATCGCAGGCAGCAGCGCGACGGAAAGGAAATTATTAATGTGAACGAGATCGCCATCAATACTAAAACCATGGAGGTTACGGTGGATGGAAGTGAGGTAACCCTTACGCCCAAGGAGTACGAACTGCTGCTCTATTTTTCATCCAATAAAAACCACGTACTCTCCAAGCAGACCATTGCCGAACACTTGTGGGGCGATTACGTAGATCATCTCGAAAATCTTGACTTCGTGTATCAACACATCAAAAATCTGCGCAAAAAATTAGAGAACGCCGGGGCTAATGATTATATCGAAAGCGTCTACGGTATTGGATACAAATTTAAAGTCCACTAATTGCCATGAAGCTGATAACAAAGTTTGTTCTCATTTACCTTACTGTAACCATTATTGTGCTGGGCATAGCGGGTTTTGTGTCTTATCACGTTATCAAGGGCGAACTCGACAACGAACTTAAGTGGCGCTTTTTGGATCGGGTAGAGCGTGTAACGTACCTGCTGGAACAGGGGAAAAACTTTGAAAACACGGTGCAAGATGACGATGACACCAATTTAAAAATAGTTGCTCTCCCGAATCGGGTAGAACCAAATGTAGAAATTCGCGATACCTTGGTCTGGCACGATCGGCTTCAGCAGATGGAAAACAATCTGAAGCTTGTTGCCTATCGCAACGTTGATGGCAGTGCTTACCGCATAACAACGTATGGGGCGCTGGTTGAATCGGACGATATCACCGAAGCCGTAATACAAATTCTGCTCTGGATTTTGGGGCTGCAAGTTATTGGTGCCGTTGGAGTCGGATTCATTGTTTCTAACAGGTTATTTAAACCGTTCCGCAAAACGCTGGAGCGTATTAAAAACTTTAGCTTGCAAGATAAAAAACCGATTACCACTGAAGAAACATCAGTAGCTGAATTCGATGATTTAAACAAATTTGTGGAGCAGATGACCAGCAAGGCGATATCAGACTATAAAAACCTTAAAGAGTTCGCAGAAAATGCTTCCCATGAGCTTCAAACTCCTCTATCCATCATCAAGGGTAAACTGGAATTGCTTACCGAAACCGACCTTTCGCCCGAACAGTATCAATTTGTAGAAGATAGTCAGCGTTCGGTGAAAAAGTTATCGCGATTAAGCGAATCGTTGGCTCTGTTGACCAAGATTGAAAATCATGAATTTGTCGAAACAGAAGAGGTAAACTTTTCAGAACTCATTGAAGAGAGCACGCAGGCATTTGATGAATTTATTGCTCTTAACGGCCTAACGGTTGAAGCCGATGTCGAAGATGATGTTTTCGTTCAAATGCATCCCGTTCTTGCAGATATATTATGGACCAATCTTTTCCAGAATGCTATAAAACATAATGTGGAAGAGGGAAGTATTGATATTTCGTTAAACAGCCAACGCCTTCGCATCTCCAATACTGGTGACCCACTCTCATCAACACCCGATGAATTGTTCCGACGATTCATAAAAGATAATGTTGATTCCAACTCTATTGGGCTCGGTTTAGCTATAATCAAACGAATTGCCGACCAATACCATTATACCATCTCATATACATACGAAGATGGCTGGCATACTGTGAAAATTGACTTACAAAACTGAGAAATCTTCAAATTTTCTTCAGTATTCGTTTAATGTTTGAACAGTATCACCTGTTATCTTTTGAACTAAACAAATCAAACGACGTCATATTTTCTAACATCTACACAATAACATGAAAAAGTTACTCTCGTCCCTTTCCCTGCTATTACTTTTTTCAATTCCTGTTTTTGCACAATCTGATGGCTCCATATCGGGCACCGTTTTAGACCAAGAAGACGAACCACTGTCTAGTGCTTCAGTGGCTATTTATGATTCAAGCCAAACCAACATCATAACCGGTGCTTCTACTGACGGCGACGGAGCCTTTTCTATCAATATTTCCCCCGGCCAATATGTATTGAAAATTACCTTTCTCTCCTTCCAACCCTATACTCAGGAGGTGCAAATTTCGGAAGGTGAAACGGTAGCTGTGGGCACTATTAACATGACTCCAACCTCCGAAAATCTCGGAGAGCTATTTGTACGTGCAGAACAATCCGAAATGCAGATGAACTTTGATAAGCGTACCTTTCAAGTGGGACAGGATATCACCAGCCTGGGCGGGTCGGCTGTTGATGTGCTAAATAATGTCCCTTCTGTTTCCACTAACATCGATGGTAATATTAGCCTGCGTGGTAATGAGTCAGTCCGCGTGCTTATCAATGGCAAACCATCGAGCATGGTTAGCAGCAGCAATGTAGATGCTCTTAACAGTATTCCCGCCACAATGATTAAATCGGTTGAAATTATTACCAATCCCTCTGCCCGTTACGCTGCCGAAGGATCCGGCGGAATCATCAACATCATTCTAAAGAAAGATCAGCGCCGTGGCCTTAATGGTAACTTTCAGGTGGGCACCGGTTTGCCAGAAGAGTATGAGGGATCTGCCAACATAAATTATCGCGTAGGCGATATTAACTGGTTCTTTAATGGCGGGCTTGATTACCGCAGCGAACCCGAAGGAGGAAGTTCTTTTCAGCGTTTTGCAGGTCCACAAGATACCCTTATGTATCGTGAAAAAACTGATTCTCAAGAGTCAGAGCTTGACGGCGATCTTCAATTTGGGGCTGATTTTTATCTTACAGAAACACAGGTACTTACCGCAAGTGCTTATCTAAGTGCCGAACGCGAAGAGAACAATGAAGATATCACTTATACTGATCTGGAATACAGTCCCGGAGCATTTTCCGGTGATGTATTAGAAGAGACCTTTCGTCAAAGTAGGCAGGACGGCAATGAACGTGATATTGACATAAACCTGGATTATGAGAACAAAATTGACGGTGATGATCACAAGCTCGTTGCTGATGCCAGCTTTGATATCAGCTGGGAAGAGGCCACAAATAATATTGAAGAAATCGTCCGGCAGGGAAATGCTGATCCCCTGATGCAGCGTGCCATCGATGAGGAAGAAGAAATGGATCTCCGTTTCAACGCCGAATATGAGCGCCCATTATTGGGTGACGGTAAACTTGAAGCCGGCCTGCGCAGTGATACCGAGTGGATGGATAATAGTTATCGCGCCGAAACACTAGTTAATGGGAGTTGGATAAGCGAAGCGAATTATACAGATAACTTTCTCTATACCGAAAATGTCAATGCTGCTTTCGCTATTCTAAACTACGAATGGTCTTCCTTATCAGGACAAGTTGGACTGCGTCTTGAAAACACAAATATCCGTACCGAGGTAAAAAGTGATAATACGGTAGTCACCCAAAATTACGTAAATCTCTTTCCGAGTGTGTTCTTGAGTTACTCTTTCAACGAGCAACAGTCCGTTCAAGTAAGTTACAGCCGACGGTTGCGGCGACCATGGTCTCGCTCTTTAATTCCTTTCAATGATTTCGATGACCCACGCAGCCAGTATACAGGTAACCCCAACTTGACGCCGGAATTCAGCAACTCTTACGAGTTAGGATACCTGCATTATTGGAGTTCCGGATCACTGCTTACGAGTTTTTATCATCGCTATCGTACGGATGTTATTGAACGAATAACCGAGATCCAACAAGGCGTCACACGGATATTTCCGATCAACCTTGCTTCCGAAAAAGCTTGGGGTGTTGAGTTCTCAGCTGATCAAGAAATTGTGGATCGATTGAATCTAACAGCTAATGCAAACCTATTTCAATCTTCATCAGAGGGCATCTATCAGTCCGAAAATTTGAGTGAACCACAAGTGTTCAGAAGTGAATCCGAAAATTTCCAGGCACGCATGCGACTGCGCTGGGAAATTGTCGATGGATTGAACTATCAAGCCTCCATGCGCTATCGCGGACCCAGCGAAACTACCCAGGGACGTCGCGAAGGCATGACCATGATGGACACCGGACTTTCAAAAGATATTATGGATGGTAAAGCCAAGGTTACGCTTAACGTTCGGGATCTGCTTGATTCGCAGAACTTCAATTATACCGCAGATACTGACGGGAATCCGAATACTGATTTCTATACACAGCGTGAATTTAGCTGGTCCTCGCGTTCCGCTACTATCAGTTTCCAATACTTCTTTGGCGAACGTGATGAACGACGCCGTAACCAAGGCAGAAATGGCGATGGTCCCGAAGGTGGAATGGGAGATATGTAAGTTAGCTGATTTTGATTCAAATTGAGCTCTGCAGTGATTATCTTAGCATAAACAAAATAAATGACCTTATGAGCTCTCTTATCGATTCATACAAACTTGGCGACATCGCCGTTGAAATCAGCGAAACTGATAACCCCGAAAAGTTAAAGGTGGATTGTAACGACGGTAATTATCACTCCGAGTTTACCGTCCGAAAGTATGAGTACGAAAATTATAAGCGTCACATGAATCAGCGCATTAAAAACGCTTATGATGAACAGTACGAGGAAGAATAGTAAGAGAAATATTTTCAGCAATACTAAACCCTCAGGACTCAAAAATCCTGAGGGTTTTTCTTCTTAGTCTTTAGAGGGATTGCGCAAACTTTATCATTCATGCTAAACTTGGCGTGCCCCCACGAATCGGGGTTTCAACATCTATAAAATAGTTAGTCACTACCAGTGGGATTATTTTTTTAGGAGACCCTGAAATAAATTCAGGGTGACACAAAAATTGAGTAAGCCTTAATCAAATAAATATTCCCCGGTGTTCTGCATGTGAATCAGTCGATCTACACGATCTTCGGTTTCGGGATGTGTTGAAAACAAATTCATAAAACTGCCCCCGCTGAAGGGATTAACCGGAAACATGTGCGAAGTTGAACGCATGGCTGTATCCGACACATTCATTGGAATTTGCTCAGCCGCCTTTTCAATTCGCTGCAATGCCGATGCAAGCTGAGCCGGTTGGCCGCATATTTCTGCGCCTACACGATCGGCTTCATATTCTCGTGTTCTGCTAATAGCTGCCTGCAGCATGGTCGCAGCAATAGGAGCTGTTATCAACACAATAAGTGCCACAAACGGATTTGATCCGCGGTCACTACCGCCTATAGGAATGAAATAAGCAAACTGTGCCAACATCGTTAGTGCGCTCACTACCGTGGTGACAATAGTCTGCGTAAGAATATCGCGGTTTTGAATATGGGCCAGCTCATGGGCTATTACTGCGCGCAACTCATCCTCATTAAGTGCCTGCATGATGCCTTCTGTGACCGCCACCGCTGCATTTTCGGGATTACGTCCCGTCGCAAAGGCATTTGGTTGTTTTTGCGGGATGATATAGACCGCCGGCATTGGAAGATCGGCTTTACGGGATAACTCTTTTATCATTCCGTATAATTTGGGGTGCGAGCTTCGATCTACCTCCTGAGCGTCATACATCCGCAGAACCATTTTGTCGGATTTCCAATAGCTGAAAAAATTCATCCCCATAGCAAAAACAAAAGCAATTATTAAACCGGTAGATCCGCCCAGAACCTGCCCAACCAGCATAAAAAGTACGGCAGCCAGCGTCATCAGAAAAACCGTTCGCAAACTATTTCTATTCATATCATTCTTTAAAAATTTGGAGTTGCTTTTTCTATCTGTTAAACGTAAAAATTGCCGCTTTGTTTTAGTTTCATAAACAAATTTTCTGCCAAAAAGCATCCAGAGATGTCAGACGAAAAGTGATCCCCTACATACTACATGGAATGGTAAATATCGCTCATATTGTTATAAGACGCTATATTTGTGCGAACAAATATGGAACCAAATCTACAGAGGTGATCACTATGCCAGCTACAATGAAACGCATATCCGCTACAGATCTTCACGATCGCATGACGAGTGAAAATCGTCCTGTTTTGATCAATGCATTGTCGGAAGAAGCCTTCACGAGCAAACGCATTCCGGGCTCCATCAACATTACGGAGCATAACCTCGAATGCGCAACGAATGTAATTCCTGACAAAGATCAGTATATCGTAGTCTACTGCGCCAGTGTGGATTGTGATGCCTCTCCCAAACTTGCTGAAAAGCTCACAGAGATGGGCTATAACAACGTTTGGGACTTCGAAGAAGGCTTAGCCGGATGGTGCAGCGAAGGCTATCGCCTTACAGGCACCGACGTAAACTAACATATATCACTTTTTGATTTGGGGAGCCGCGGTCATTCAGTTGGTCGCGGCTTTTATTATTTTATGATCTATTTGCCAATTGAAATTTTTTGAACTGCCATCCCATACATGGAACAGAAAATCAAAGAACTCGAACAAGAGGCCCGAAAACTTGAATCTACCTCACATGACCGGAACTCTTTACTTAAAAAAGCTCAAAGTTATGGGGAGAACTTTTTGTCCACGCTGGCCGAGCAACCTGCTTATGTGGATTCGGAATCCATGGGCAAAGGCGTTTATAAGCTGCCCTTTGAGGATGAGCCCAAAGAGTTTGATCAGCTCCTCGAAGTTTTAAAATCCGAAGTGGACAGACCCGGGCTCAATCCCGCTTCAGGCAAGCATGCTGGCTATATTCCCGGCGGCGGACTTTATCCCTCGGCCATCGCCGACTACCTGGCAGCTGTCACCAATCGCTATACCGGCGTTTTCTTTTCATCACCGGGTGCGGTCAGAATCGAAAATATGTGCGTGCGGTGGATGAATGACCTTATCGGCTATCCCGAAGAAGCTGCCGGCAATCTAACTTCCGGAGGGTCTATTGCGAATTTAATTGGGTTAGTCACAGCTCGCGACGATTCGGGTATTAAAGCCAAAGATTTTAACCGCGCCGTAATTTACACAACCCGGCAAGTGCACCATTGCGTGGTCAAAGCCATCAAGTTTGCCGGCCTGCAAGAAGCTTCGCTTCGTACCATTCCAATGGATGACCGCTACCGCATGAAGGCAAATGCTCTGGATGAGCAAATTCAATCAGATAAAGACGAAGGACTCATCCCGCTGACGATCTTTGCTTCTGCCGGCACGACCGATCTTGGCGCCGTCGATCCGCTCGATGAAATTGGTGATATTGCTGATCAACATGATCTCTGGTTCCACGTAGATGCAGCCTACGGAGGCTTTTTCCTTCTTACCGAATACGGCAAAAAAGTGATGAGAGGCATCGAAAAGTCCGATTCGGCTACTATTGATCCCCATAAGGGACTGTTTCTGCCTTACGGATCTGGAGCGCTACTCGTCAAAGATGGAGAGAAACTATACGATTCGCAGCACATGTCTGCCAACTATTTACAAGACACGTATAAAGCCACTGAAGAAGCGTCCCCCGCTGATCTTTCGCCGGAGCTCTCAAAGCACTTTCGTGGATTGCGGATGTGGCTGCCGCTTCAGCTTTTTGGTGTTCGACCGTTCCGCGCCGCACTGGAAGAGAAACTGTTGCTCACACGCTACTTCTATGACAAAATTCAGCAAATCGATGGCATCGAAGTGGGTCCGGAGCCGGAGCTTTCGGTTGCCTTTTTCCGGTATATTCCCGAATCAGGTGATGCCAATACCTTCAATAAAAAGCTAGTCGATGAAATACACCGTGACGGACGTATTTTTATCTCCTCAACCCATATTAATGGAACCGTGTTCTTACGGCTGGCTGTACTCAACTTTCGGACACATCTGGAGGAAGTGACTCTTATTTTATCGGTCTTAAAAGAAAAGATTCAAAAACTGGAAGCACTGTAACCGTTTTTGTAAAAGCAATTAATTTACCGGTTCAAAGAAAGACAATTGATGTACCTCTGTTAACTTTAGTATATGCAGCAAGTCATCGTAACGGTCATCCTGTTTTATCTCTTCCCACAAAGGATCCGAAAATATAAAATATATATCTCCAACTTTATCTTCGGCAGCTCGCTGCAAGTGAAAGAAAACCTCGTCGTACTTTTTCATCCCCAAATAGGCCATTGCAATGTCAACTGAGGATGCCATGTATGAATCATCAGAATCACCGATTTGCAAGGCATCTATAAAATGATCCGCCGCATCGTCCATGCCAAGTCGGGCGGATATATAAACTAAATGGGGGATATTCTTTTGCTCTCGGGATACTAAATTTTGCAATACTTCAAATTCATTGTGTGCTTTCTTCAACTTTTGCATAGCAACCAGAGTCCAGCCCTTTCCTTCCAAAGCCTCCAGAAATGAGGAGTCCAACTCTAGGGTATAGTTATACTGTTCAAGGGCATTCGAAAACCTGTTTAAATTGTAATAGGCCCTGGCCAGCTCAGCATTATAAAGAAGATTTGTAGGTTCTAACTCCAGGGTCTGCTCAATCCAAGAAAGGGCAGTTTCATTTTCACCAATCATATTTAAAAAGCGAAAATAATTATAACATACTTCCGGATTCTTCGAATCGATCTCGTATGCTTTATCTAATAAGGATTTTGCCTTTTTATAATTTTGCCGCGACAACAGTTCTATCGTTCCCTTCAAGGCCACTGCTACTGCAAATTTATCATCTAAAGTTAATACAGCGTCAATATTTTCTTCGGCCTTTTTATAAGCACGGCGGGGTGACATCTGCCCGTAGATACCCAAAAATATATAGCATTGAGCCAGCCCAATTCTCGATTTCAGATCTGAAGAATCTTTCTCAATTGCCTGATTAAAACATTGCATTGCTTTTTCAACCGAGGTAAGCGAATGCTTTTTCAACTCAAAACTCCCTTCCAAATAGTATTCGTAAGCCCCTTTTGTATTGCGGGTTTTTTGGGGCGTCGGCTCCGGCCTTGAATCTTCTCTTTCAAAACCTTTTTGAACTTGTTGTATAATCTCTTCAGAAATACCATCCTGTATTTCAAAAATATCTTTCAAATGGCGTTCATACGTTTCTGACCATAGATGGAATCCTCCGCCGGTTTCAATAAGCTGCGCCGTAACACGAATCTTATCTTTATTTTTCCGTACACTTCCTTCAAGAATGTGACTAACCATTAGGTCTTCTCCGATAGTTCTGATATCCACATTTCGGCCCTTGTAGGCAAAGGCTGAAGTTCGGGAAGTAACATCAATCCCCTTCATCTTGGTTAACCCGTTGATAATTTCCTCGGTAAGCCCATCCCCAAAATATTCGAAGCCCCTCTCTTCACTCATATTTGCAAATGGCAACACAGCCAATCGGTTTTTAACCCGACCGCTTTTGGCTTTTACGTCCCGAACCGTTGGCACATTAATCCCGTCATTGGTAACGGCAAAAATTGAAATGGGATGTTTTACATTTTTCAGTTCAAACGTTCCAAGCTCTTTTGTTTTTACCTCGCGATGATTTCTGATTTCATTCTGTACCTTATCAGAAATCAATATGCCCCCGGAAATTGCAAGTGGTTCAAGTCGGGAAGCAATATTTACGGCATCGCCATAGACATCTTCATCATTGTAAGCAATGTCACCTACATGCAGACCGATGCGAAGTGGCAAATACGGATTGGATAAATCGTTCTGAATTTTAATGCCACACATAACAGCATTATAAGCACTGTTAAAAATAGTAAGTGCACCATCACCATAATAGTGAAGGACCTTGCCTTCAAATTCCGTAGCTCTCTCGTTCAGCACCCGGCGATGCCGCTCCTTTTGTCTATTAGCCTTATCTTCGTCTTCCTGCATCATAGCTGTGTAACCGACAATGTCGGTAAACATTACAGCTGCAAGCAAACGTGTTGTTTTTGCGCCCATCATAGCCGTATTAAATTGCAGTCTGAGGTGTTAGGTCGAGCCTTTCCCTACAGGGCATTTTGAAATATAAACATACATAAAGCTTTGTATAAATGTCGGTTAGAGTGTATTAATTTTATTGATGGATAACATACTTCTTAGGCTGTTAGCCAATTTAGGATCGTATCCAAAATTACCCCTTTCCTTTTCTGTGAAAATCCTTTTTCTGATACAGCATTATCCATACCAAATAATGACTGGTGTATCGGTCCCGCAACAACAGGATAATAACAAAGCGAAAAAATATTCATAAGTAAATCCTGGACGCTAACGGAAGCTATTTCATAATTTGCCGCAGCATCATTCAGCTCCTCCCCAAAAGTTGTGACCTGCAGTGCTACCTGATCTTCAAAAATAGGCTGTAGCCAGTCTGGCTTTCTGCTAATTTCCGTAATCACAAAGGCCAACACCCGAGGACTTTGATCTGCTTTTTGCAAACTGTTTTCGATCAGTAACTCTATTTTTTTAAACAGAGGTACATCTTTCGAAAGAACATCATTCAAATCTTCAAAGATTACCTGCACCGATTGTTTATACACATGCTCAAAAAGTTCTTTTTTTGTATTAAAATAATAGTGTATCATGGCCTTCGTTACTCCAATATGATCGGCAATAGTATGGAGACGGGTCCCCTCAAATCCATGGGTCAAAAACTCATTCCGGGCGGCCTCAATAATTTCTTGTCGGGTATTTTTTGCCTGCTTACTCATAGAACTAAATAGTTAGTTAGATTGGTTTTCCTCAACCTAACTGTTACTTAAGGGAAGAGCAAGCCCATTAATCGGGTGGTTAGGATCAACCGCTTTCAAAAAATAAAACAAATCCCTACCAGACCGAATATAATTAAGCATGCCCATAAATTCGTTTGAATATTGGTTACTTATTTTTCAACATAGTTATAAACTGTTTACAGATATTGTTTCCAATATCCTTTTTGATAACTTTACAGTATGAAACAGCTAATCATTATCACATTCCTTGCTTTATTTACAGGCAGTGCTTCAATTCAGCCTGACACGACCGCAACCGATTCTGTTCAACAATCGGATTCTCAACCGGTAGTAACCATGATTTCTGTAGAGGGATCTATTTCTCCTACAACAACCAATTATATCAACCGGGGAATAAAAACGGCCAATGAACAGGGTGCCGAAGCTCTCATCATTCAGCTGGATACTCCCGGCGGACTGTTGGAATCCACAAAAAATATTGTGCAGTCTTTTCTTAAATCCGACGATTTACCCATTATCGTTTATGTAGCTCCCGAAGGAGCTCGGGCTGCCAGCGCCGGGACGTTTATCACAATGGCAGCTCACGTTGCAGCGATGGCCCCAACGACTACCATTGGAGCTGCCTCACCCGTGCAGATGGGAGGGGGACAATCTGACTCTGTAATGCAGAAAAAGATTTTTAATTATTCCGAAAGCTTTATTGAAAGCATTGCCAATCGGCGCGACCGCAATGCGGAATGGGCCAGATCAGCAGTACGTGATGGAGAATCCATTACCGCTGAAGAAGCTCTCGAGTTAAACGTGATTGACCTGATCGCCTCTGATACAGATGAACTTTTACAAAATATTGATGGACGCACCTTCAATGGTGATACATTGGCAACAAATAACGCAACCATCAAAGAGGTGCCAACGAATTTTGCCGAACAATTTCTCGGCTTTATCATGCGTCCTGAGGTAATGCTTATTTTAACGATGATTGCTATCTATGGTATTATTGGTGAGGTAACCAATCCCGGAGCCATTGTGCCCGGCGTTGCCGGGGTCATCGCGTTGGTGCTCGTTCTTTATGCTTCGGCAGCCATGCCAATCAATATTGCCGGATTTGCGCTTATTGGACTGGCTATCATTTTATTTGTCGCCGAAGCCTTTACGCCCACCTTCGGATTACTGATTGCAGGGGGATCTGTATCTTTCTTCTTGGGAGCACTTATGCTTTTCCAGGATCTACCCGAATCGATGGAGCTTTCATGGGCTTGGCTTGTCCCAGCCACGATATTAACAGCGCTCTTTTTTGTCTGGATTGTAACCGAAGGAATTCGTGCCCAATTCACGGACAGTAAAACGGGAAAAAACTCCATGATTGGCAAGCAGGCCAAAGTCGTCGATAAGATTAACAATAGTCAGGGAAAAGTTTTTGTGAACGGTGAATACTGGGATGCAATTAGCGAGGAAAGTACTATTGAAGAAGGAGAATTATGCGAAATCACTGAAATTCAAGGACTTAAAATGAAAGTCAAGCCATTGTCAAATTCATCAAAAACAAATAACGGATAGCCAATTTTTTTAACAGCTATTACTAATCCCTAAAAAAGAAGCTTATGGAAAGTTCGAACCAACTTTTTGATATGATAACGTGGATCATCACTATTGCTGTTTTAGCAGCAATATTGCTACCACAAATTTTTAAAATCCTTCGGGAGTATGAACGCGCCGTTGTCTTTCGGCTCGGTAAATTTCATAAGACCAAGGGTCCGGGTCTTATCATGCTGATTCCCTTCATCGATAAAATTGAGCGCGTTGACCTGCGGGTATTAACGATCAACGTAGATCGACAGGAGGTTATCACCAAAGATAACGTTACGGTACACGTTGATGCTATTACCTTTTTCCGAGTTATCGACGCCGAAGCCGCAACCATACAAGTCGAGAAATATATCCACGCCACATCGATGCTGGCACAAACAACGTTGCGCAGTATTGTAGGACAGGTAGAACTGGATGAATTGTTGGCCGAGCGCGATAAAGTAAATAAAAACATCCAGGAAATTATTGACCGACAGACCGATCCCTGGGGTATTAAGGTGGTTTCTGTTGAGGTACGAGATGTAGTACTACCTGAAAATATGAAGCGTGCTATGGCACGTCAGGCTGAAACGGAGCGCGATCGTCGTGCAAAAGTGATTAACGCCGAGGGTGAATTCCAGGCTGCCGAACGATTAGTTGAAGCGGCCACTATGATGAGAGAAGCCCCAATGGCACTACAACTGCGATTCCTGCAAACAATGAGCGATATCAGCGAAGAAAATGCTACGTTCGCCTTCTTACCGCTGCCTATGGAGATGCTCGAGGTATTTAAAGATATGTCGGGTGTTGACCTCCCCCCACAAATTAATGAAGACTCAGATGATTCGAATGAAGAATCATAGTGAATATTCTGAAAACTAATCGTGTTTACATTTGATTTAATTAACTGGCGCAGGTGATGAAGCTTGCGACAGTTTTTTTATGAATGGATAATACCGCCCTAGTGTTGTCGTTATACGAATCAATATGATTCGAAGTCTATTTTTTCATTTTAAATTTTTACCAATGCGGACGCTTTCTCTCTTATTTTTGATTGCCTTGCTTCCACTGTTCAATTGCCAGGGACAACAGCAACAGGCCGACCATAAGTCAACCGTTGAAGCATCAGAATCCATCAAACCCCATAACCCCTATTATTCCCGTACCGATACGACCAAACTAAACCTCCCTGACTCTGTTTGGAAAAAAGTTCTCAAACCCAAAGTCTATCACATTGCCCGCGAAAAAGGAACCGAGCGGGAATATTCCGGCAAGTATTGGGATTATGATGGAAAAGGCACTTATTATTGTGCGGCATGTGGCAACAAGCTTTTTGAATCGGAAGCAAAATATATGAGCCACTGCGGCTGGCCCAGCTTTTTTGAACCGGTAGGGTTAAACAGCGTAAAATTTAAACCGGATAACTCCTACGGCATGGAGCGGACCGAAGTGCTTTGCGGACGATGTAATGCACATCTTGGTCATATCTTTAATGACGGGCCGCCCCCAACCGGCAAGCGCTACTGCATGAATTCTCTTGTATTGGATTTTGTGCCCAACGACAGTACACAAACAAACTGAATTTTTAGTTTCCAATAACACGGTTGAATAAGCGGTCCCACATATCAGCGCGCATATCAAAGCTGGGTTCGAACTGTTTAAAGCCCGTAACTTTAGTCGAGTCGCTATTAAATATCAGCTTATAATTCCAAACAAAAGGTGCCGACTCGTCAGTAAGCCATAAATCGGATCGACCAAAACGAAGGTCGTGAACAATCAGTCCTTCAGGCTTTTTCTCCGCAGCATAGTATCCGCGCGAAAACCAAATGAGCCGCTCGACAGGAAGCTGATTTCGATACGGCTGCAATAGCTCCTTAGTTTGAGGAACCGATTGGAAATCGATTCCATCATCTTCATCAAATATAGAATACAATCCTGCATAAAGCGTATCATTGGCTTCTGCATAGCCCGTCCACAGAAAAATATTCAAAGGAGAAGGGGTTGTCATGTATTGCTCGGGGCTAATCTGCTGCCGATTAAAGTTATCCTCAAATACATTGTTAACATGATATTTAACCCCAAGACCCAACAGCAGATACACCGAACTTATCCCGATACCCATCCAGTTTACCCATCTTCGATTTTGTGATTTCCTATTCAAAAAAAGAGCTGTTATCAATCCCAACAACAAAGGGAGCGTATAAAAAGGATCAATAATAAAAATGGAATTAAAGCTGAGGGAGTAGTTACTGAATGGCTGAAAAACCTGAGTGCCATAACTTGTGCAAACATCAATAAAAATATGGCTGAGAAAAACCCAGAATACGAGCCACGACCAGTCTCTCCATGTGACATCATTTTTTTGGTAACGCTGCAAAAGCCATCCAAATAAAGGAGCAGCCAAAACACAGAAAAAAAGTGAATGCGTAATACCGCGATGAATAGCCAATGCCTGTACTTCTGATACAAAAGGAGAGGCAAGAACATCAAGATCGGGCAGTACGCCAAATGCCGAACCCCACAAAGCTGCCTTATTTCCAATTTTCTTTCCCAAAAGGGCTTCGCCCACCGCTGCACCAAGGGTAATTTGTGTAAGGGTATCCATTTAATTTATGATAGTTCTTATCCTGAAATAAAAAATTAGCTCTTTTACCAAATACTTTGGAACGGATAGGAGTGTTTAAAAGTTCAACTTTGCATCAGAATCGAGTTGTATTTTAAGATCGTACATAAAGTATAACATCCTATTACATTTTGTAATGAACATTTCGGTTAATTTTTTCATTGTGTCAATACGACTCATAATCCTGAATATTATTTAACGTCCATGAAGTTTTCCCTATTCCACAAAGTATGCTATTTATCATTATTGCTGCTTGCCTCAAGTCTGGTTATTTCCTGCTCGGATGATAACAACGACAATGGCCCGTCAGTAAACAGTTCCTCATCCACAACGCCATCGGTTGAAGCGGTGAAATCTCGTTATGGTGCACTTCCCCTTTCGGAACGGCTAAGCGGGACGGTCTATGCAAAAAACCAAGTATCACTGTATCCTGAAATTTCAGGGAAAATTGCTACCGTCCATGTGCAAAACGGCGAATACGTGGAAAAGGGAGAGCCAATCGTTTCTCTAGAGGATAGCCAGTATCGAGAGCAGGTACAACAAGCTCGTGCAAATTTGCGGATTAACGAGGCACGTTTAAAACAAGCGCGTGCCCGCTACAATGAGCTCGAGGCACAGTACAAACGGACGAAACAACTGAGCGATCAACAGTTATCGAGTGAACTTGAGATGGAAACCCTTCAGGCTCAGATGTCGTCTGCCGAAGCCGATGTGGATTTGGCTGAAGCTCAGTTGGAACAGGCGCAATCCAGTCTTCAAGAACAACAGGACTTGCTTTCAAGAACAGTAATAAAAGCACCGATAACAGGAACCGTGGGCCAGCGCAACGCCGAGACCGGAATGCAGGTTAACAGCAGTACCCAACTTTTTACGATCGGAGATCTTAATAATTTACGAGTGGAGGTTGTATTGACCGATCGGATGCTTGATGATATTGAGGTGGGACAGACGGTACACATTTATACCAGTTCCAATGCAAACAACAGTAATTTTATTGAAGCTGAACTTTCTCGTATCTCTCCATTCCTCAATAATATAACACGGAGTACTGAAGGAGAAATTGATGTGAAAAACACTGGCAATAAGCTCCGCCCGGGTATGTTTGTGCCTGTAGATATTTTATATGGACAAAGTGAACGAGCTACCCTGGTACCCACCAGCGCAATTTATACCGATCCTAATTCGGGAGAAGAAGGGGTATTTGTAGCAACTTCTTTGGGATCAGAGATACAGCCTGCCGAACAGGTTGATCCCCAAAATCCGCCTCCCCTCACAGAACCAACCGAAGTACAGTTTAAATCAATTAATGTAATTGCTGAAGGACGAATGGAAGTAGGAGTCGAAGGTATTGAGCCCGGCAACTGGGTGGTAACGGTTGGACAGGATTTACTTTCGAGCGGGCGCCAACAAGCCCGTGTTCGTACCAGTTCATGGGAACGCATTTTAGCACTGCAAGGGCTACAGCGCCAAGACCTGTTGCAGCGCGTGCTGGACCGTCAAACCGATATCAACGATTCTTCGAGTCAATAATTTATACACCTGATTATCTAACGCTATGAAGATTACAGAAACAGCCGTAGAACGCCCCATCGCAACCACGATGCTTTTCCTCATCATCATCGTTTTGGGGGTTATGTCATTCCGATTTTTGCCGGTCGATTTACTACCTCCGGTCGAATATCCACAACTTACCGTTGCTACCGAATATCCCAATGTTGGTCCCGAGGAAATTGAAACCATCATCACCCAGCGCATTGAAAACACTATTGCGGGAGTGCCCGGTGTGGAACGCGTTCGCTCGAGCTCATCAGAAGGACGCAGCCGCGTAACGCTTGAGTTCGCCCAGGGGACCGATATTGATGTTGCCGCGAATGATATTCGCGCCGCATTAGACCGGGTTCGCGATGAGCTGCCACCCGAAGCTGAACCGCCCCGCATCTGGAAATTTGATCCCAATAATTTTCCTATCGTCATTGTTGGCGCTAACTCGGATATGAATCTGCAGGAGCTCACACAAATTCTGGATCGCGAGGTAACTAAACGCTTTGAACAGGTACCCGGGGTAGGCTCCATTGACATATGGGGCGGCGTATACCGGGAAGTGCATGTAGAAATAAAACGTGATCGGCTGATTGCAAGCGGACTTTCATCAGCAGAGGTACAACAGGCCATTGCCAGTGAAAATATTAATCTCCCGGGCGGGAATGTGAATTCCGGTGTGCAGCAGCTTTATGTCCGTACCCTCGGCGAATACGAGAACATTGATCAAATTGCTAATACTATTATTCGGATGGAGGATGACAAACCCATCCGCGTTAAAGATGTTGCAGAAGTACGATGGGGATATGAAGATCTTAACCGGCTTGTCACTATCGATAAAAAACCGATGGTTCGCTTTGGTATCCGTAAACAGACAGGCGCCAATACCGTTGCTGTTGCTGAAGATATTCGACAGGAAATTGATAAGGTGAACAGCGAACGAAGAGATATGAATCTGTTCGTTACCACGGATCAAAGTGAGTTTATTCAAAATTCTATTGACAATGTCCAAAGTTCAGCCATTTGGGGTGCTTTATTGGCCATTGTTGTACTTTACTTCTTTTTAAGAAATGGTTCATCGACGTTTATTATCTCGCTAGCCATTCCTATATCTATCATTGCAACCTTTGGACTCCTCTATTTCAACGGATTAACGCTTAACCAAATGAGCTTTGGCGGACTTGCCCTGGGGGTGGGCCTGATTGTCGACAATGCCATTGTGGTACTCGAAAACATCATCAGGCTCAGGGAGGAGCGTGGCAAGGATTTAAAAACCAGCTCGCTGGTAGGTACCCGCGAGGTTGGCGGGGCAATCGTTGCCTCTACAATAACGACATCGGTCATATTTTTGCCGGTGGTATTTATGCAAACAATCTCGGGCAGCATTTTTCAAGAGCTTGCACTGGTCGTTGTTTTTGCGCTGTTCTGCTCGTTGTTTGTGGCTCTTACCCTGGTACCCATGCTATGTAGCAAATTTTTGACGGTTCAGCCCGATAACTCAGAAAAAGCCGCAAAAAAGAGTTGGTTTCAGCGGACATTCGCCGCCCTGGAACAGCGATATACCCACTTTATCGATTATACCCTGCAACATAAACCGGCCGTTTTTACTATTACCGGTGTATTGGTACTTGGTTCGGTTCTGCTTATCCCTCTAATTCCTGTGGAGCTGGCTCCCCAGTCAGATGCTGACGAAATTGACGTGGACTTTATGATGGCCGAAGGTACTAACATTGCTGTACAAAACGAGTACCTTAAAGAGTTAGAAACGGTTGTCCGTGCTCATTTACCCATGGACGATGTGGAACATATAACAACGGATGTACGGGACGGACGCGCCGAAGTTGAAATTGCTATGGTTGATGCCTCGGAACGTTCAATGAGCACATCTAAAATAGCCGATCAGATTCGCGAAAACGTTGCCGGTACCGTACCCGGTGGCGATATCCGCGTCAGTGCGCAATCGGGCTTGTGGATTTTGAGGCGTATTTTTGGCTCCGGCGGTGGAGAAGCGGTCGAACTACAGCTGCGTGGATATGATTTAGAACAAGCCAAAACGCTTTCCGAAGAGATTAAAAAGCGGATGGAAGAAATTCCTGAAGTCACGGGTGTTCGTACTGATCGGCGCGAGGGCCGGCCGGAACAGAATCTTATTTTCGATCGAGATAAAATTGCTGATCTCGGCCTTACTGTTAGTGGCGTGGCCCGGGTTATCCAAACGAATGTGGGCGGCAGCCGTGCCGGTACTTTTAGAGAAGGCGGCGATGAATTTCCTATCAGGGTTCGACTGCAACCGGAAGATCGCCTTAGTACCAAAGATCTGGAGAATATTTCAATTCGTACGGCCGACGGACAAGTACTGCCGGTTACCGCAGTAGTTTCACAATCCAAAGGCCGCGGACCTACCGATATCAATCGCGTAAATAGTCAGCGCGTATCGTACATATCAGCTAACCTCGAAAGCGGTGTAGCGCTGGGCGAAGCCGTTGAGAAAATTCAAGCCAACCTTTCTGATTTACAGCTTCCCGAAGGCTTCTCCATTGTCTACGGTGGAGAATATGAAGAACAACAAAAAGCAGCAGCCGACTTTCAGCTTTCTATTATCATGGCACTGATACTTATCTATATGGTGATGGCTGCCCAGTTTGAGCGATTCTTCGATCCACTGGTTGTTATGTTTTCAGTCCCGCTGGCTATTATCGGCGTTGTTCCAACCCTGATGATCACCGGAACAACCATTAACATGCAAAGCATGATGGGGGTCGTGATGCTGATAGGTATTGTGGTAAATAATGCTATTGTGTTGGTTGACTACATCAATTTAATGCGAAGAGAACATAATATGGGAGTGCGTGAGGCCGTCATTGAGTCCGGGCGATTACGATTACGCCCCATCTTGATGACGACTCTTACTACTATTTTAGGACTCCTGCCGCTTTCCTTCGGCATTGGTTCCGGCGCAGAAATTCAGGCTTCCCTGGCACGGGTGGTTATTGGAGGCTTAACGGCTTCAACACTTATTACGTTGGTATTCATCCCTGTAGTTTATGTTTCCGCCGAAAATGTATTATCAAATGTTAGGTCAAAGAGCTGGGTACCTGCGTGGATGGCCGGCGAAAAAGTTGAGCCGGTAAAAGCTTAATGTTTTGTCTATTCATTAAAAAAGCCCGCTGAAAAATCTCCAGCGGGCTTATTATTTCTTCAGTACTTATATCTCCTTTTTAGATCTCATCTGTAACTTCCTCTTCGGTTTGGCCGGCAATAAACCATGCTCCACCTGCCAATGCTAAATCTTTAAGCAGGCTAGGCATACTGGACTGCATTTCGCCACCAACTACGGCCGGCAGATGAATGCTTAACACAAAAACAAGCAACAATATCCCAAGCAAAATAGTAGCTAACCGGACCTTCCGTTCAATCAGAATGCTTAAACAGGCAGCCAGCATAGCCAATCCCGTTAAGTACACCCAGAACACTCCACCCGGAATGGGTACCATCCCCGCCATTTGACCTGCATTCACAAAGTGGAGGATTCCAAATACTCCAAAGGGCAACGCATATAAATAACGACCTATTTTAGAAAACATAACTAAACCTCTTTTTAGTTAAGGTTGAAGAATACAAACTTATAAAAATAAAGTTTAATGTTAAATTTTTTGGTTTTGAGGCTGCATTATTGGCTAATAATTACCTATTTAATCCTATGCACATCTGCAAACCTAAAGCTTAACCGCTAATGCAGTAATGCAATAGGTCAAAGCAGCATTTTCATAGAACCATTAATTTATTATAAAAAATAGTCTTAATTATCCCCTATTACAGCTCTTAAACAGACTTTTCGAAAATTATCTGGAAGTTTTTAATCCCAAACACCCTTTTGGAACAGATCTTGTAACTCTATCTAACGAACCACAAAAACAACATAATCTTCACAACCATAAATTAACCAGAGGTTCTATTATGAAGACGTTACAACACATAACCAAGTCGTTAAGCTTGGTAGTACTTTTAATCTTCGGGGTCGTCGGAATGGCTTCTGCTCAATTCGATCGGGATATGCAATATTTTACTAATCCTGATCAAACCGGGCTAAATCAATTTGAGGCACCCTTTGAAACTGATATTGAATTTGATGGCGTAAATGTCCGTATCGGCGGCGCCAATACCCTACAATTCCAAGGTATTTCGCATGACAACGATGCAGGAACACTTCCGGAATTGGAAAACAACTTTAACCTGGCTACTTCTAACTTAGATCTTGACGTAGCACTGGCTACAGGTCTTCGCATGCACTTGCGCACGTATTTAACGTCGCAACACCACACCGAAGCCTATGTTAAAAGTGGATATATGCAAGTAGATCGGTTGGACTTTATTTCTGAAGGACTGCTTTCCGGGCTCATGGATAAGTTACGTATTAAAGTTGGTCACATGGAATTAAACTACGGTGACAACCACTTCCGACGTACTGATAACGCCGCCGCGATCCACAACCCATTTGTAGGCAACTATATTATGGACTCCTTTACTACTGAGGTAGCCGGTGAGATTTACTACTACAATAACGGCTGGATGGGAATGTTCGGAGTTAGCAATGGTAAACTAAACCAAAGCGTTGTGGCCGGTGATATTAAGACACACGGAACAGTTTACGGAAAGATAGCTTACGACAAGCAAATGAACGAAAATACACGCTTCCGTCTGAGTGGTTCTATCTTAAGCGTCACAAACTCTCCATCTATTTATCTGTATTCCGGTGACCGTGCCGGTTCTCGCTACTACTCTGTAATGGATGATGGATTCCGTAGTGGACGTTTTGCTCCAAGCTTTACTCCTGGACGTGGCGCACCTGCTGCAGCCGGAGAGATGTATGCCTTTATGCTTAACCCCTTTGTTAAGCTCGGTGGACTGGAATTCTACGGTGTATACGAAAACGTAAGTGGAAACATCAAAGGAAATGATAGCCGTACCTTCAACCAATACGGTGCAGAGGCACTCTATCGTTTCGGAGCCAATGAAGACTTCTATCTCGGTGCTCGTTACAACTTAGTTGATGGTGAAATGACTAGTGGCGACATTGAAATTGATCGCTTCAACATTGGCGGCGGCTGGTTCTTAACCAAGAACGTTATGGCCAAGCTTGAGTATGTAACACAATCGTACGACGGTGACGGCTATGTCGGAACCAAGTATGAAGGTGGTGAATACGATGGTGTTATGCTCGAAGCCGTAATTAGCTTCTAACAAGTATTTAACCATAGGAGCAAACGACTTATATCCCTAAGTCTAAGTTCCGATCCCCTGATGCGGTGTCGTCTTTGAAAAGGCGACACCGTTTTTTATTTGTACTCGTTTTTAAATGGGAACAAGCCCTTCCAAAATTCTTTCAACATAATATTGATTTCTCTCTTTCCTAGAGATAATTCCTTAAAGGGGAGCTTTGCAAAACCATAAGGCCATCGCTAATGTAATGCGGCGATCCCCTTTTACCAGCTTGGATCGGGAGATTGCCTGCCTATGCCGAAGCCTTTATGTCATAGTAAGTTATCTTTCATAGAAGGCTCCGCGCAGGCAGGCTTATCAAGCTCGCAAGGATAAGCTCGGTTTTTGAGTTTTGCACAAAGCTCTCTTCAATAAATGTAGGTCAATTCTCCGGCAATTTACCGGTATGCTTTCGAACCAACTCTGTTTTTATTATCCAAGGATGGCGTATTATAGTAACTGGTAACATTGAGAACCTGTATCCCCCAATCCCTGCATTTTCCTGATTTTTCTGTCCCGCATTTGCTTTCTAAGAGACGATCAAAACGAATAGAGTATGTTGACATGCATCTAAATCAACGTTCATTCTAACTGCAAGCAATTATATTGTTATAACTACTAACAAAAACAATGATTATAGTTGGTGTTCCAGGCTTTTAATTAGGAAGCGAAAGAAAAGCAGGCATTACTAAAGTTATATTTTATATCTTCGTATTCCTACAAGTACAAAGTTTAATAATACGGGATAGCTCGTTTTGAAAACAAACGAACTCCTCTTTAAAACTATTAATTTCGTTATTGGCGAATGACAGAAACGTGATAATTGATCTTATCGATCAGCTCTTTGAAGTCAAGGGGCTTAATAACAAAGTCATGCGCTCCGTCGATAAGTGCCTTTTGAGTTACTTCAATCTCAACGTAAGAACTCATCACAATTATTTTAACCGAGGGATATCTTGCCTGGAGAAAAGAAAATAATCCATTGCGATCCAATAGCTGGCTATCAACAATGATTAAATCGATGGGTTTGGTTGTCAGTACTTTTTGTGCTTTTGTTGCGTTACACGATGTATAACAGCGAAAGCCCTCTTCGCTCAAGATAAGATGCAAAGAGTCGCGCACTACTTCTTGTTGATCAACAATAAGAATTGACTGAGGCTTCATGAAAAGCAAAGTGGTTGACATTACTACGTTATTCATTGTTAGTAATGCAATTACAAGACCACTTTTGCTATCAACAGCAAATTGATTAATTATAGCCTTTAAATCATTTTAAGATGGGTTATTTAGGTTTCATAGCGCTGACTTGTCTCTGTCAGCTTGCAATGCTGCAACAGGGTTGATAATGTACTTTGCACTACTGCAAGTTTATGTATTTTAAACACATACATGAATGGCTTTTAGTATTATAAAAATGGGTACTACAAGACCTGAGCACTCTTTTTCAGCAAAATACAGTATGAAGAAAAAGTTTGGAACGATCGTTGCACTATTAATAACAGACAAATTACAATAACCCAATAATCACAGTTAACAAGGGGCAACCATGAAATCTTTATTTACAACACTTTTAATCTTTTTATTTACTATATCAGGGAACGTACTGGCACAGTCTGATTCTTATGAAATTCTTGATAAAAGCACTATACAAGTTGAGGGGACTTCTACCCTGCACGACTGGACATCCGATGTAGAAAAGTTTGGTTCGTACATTAAATTTAATGCTGCTGCATTAGAAGGAGATACCTTAAGTAATCCGGTTGAATCACTTTCACTCACCATTCCGGTTAAAAGTATCGAAAGCGGAAAAGGAGGAATGAACCGAAGAACGTACGATGCACTTAAGTCTGATGATTTCCCCAATATTATGTTCCAAATGAACAAAGCCGAGCTGGTTAATGCCGATTCTGCTCTAACGTCTATGGAGCTTAATGTAGAAGGAAATCTAACCATCGCCGGATCAAGTAAAAATATAACGCTGCCCGTTACCGGTACAAAGCAAGACGACGGTTCCTTTAAATTTACGGGCGAATATGAACTCAACATGAAAGATTATGATGTTGATCCGCCATCGGCCATGCTCGGAACTATTAAAGCTGGAGAAATGGTTACAATACCTTTTGAAATTTACATAGGAAAATCCTAATAAAACCCTATTAATGCGCCCCGCTATTTCTCTATTTTCCTCCTCTATATTGGAACATGTTAGATGGCAGTCCCTGCTGCTGCTAACTCCTTTAATAATCCTTACCAATATATCCCTGAGCGGGGCGCAATCTTATTTGTTGGAAAACGTCACTATTGAAAAAGGAGGAAAGGTTTGGATCGAAGGCGAAGCCGGCATGATAAGCTATCAATGTAATGCCGAAAACCTATCCGGAGTCGGTAGAATCAACAATCCAAACAATTCGCCGAACAGTATTCAACAGCAAGACGGGCAAATTGAGATTTCAGTTTCGTTACCGGTCGAGGCTCTTAGTTGTGGCAAACGAGCTATGGACAAGGACATGTATGAAGCGCTTAAGTCGGATAATTATCCCAACATCAGTTACAAGCTATTAAGTGCCGAGCTGGCAGATGAGAATAGTGACACTACCGAGTGGATGAACATTCATACCCGCGGTATTATGGAAATTGCAGGTGTACAGGATACCACATCTTTCATGGTACAGGGTAAATTGCTGAATGATAACAGGTTTCAGGTGAAGGGATCCAAACAAATCCATATGGATACCTATAATATTGAGCGCCCAACGGCCATGTTAGGCCTTATCAAAGCGAGTAAAGACCTGAGCGTCCATTTTGATGTAACTGTTCAACTTGAAGATACAACACAGATCAAGTAATTAATCTGAGACTCCCAGTCGCTCCATTTTGCGATACAGGGTAGAAGGATCAATACCCAGCAGACGAGCGGCCTCAGATTTATTTCCTTCCGTCCGTTTTAACACGCTTTGTATATGATGTTTTTCAAACACCTGAATAGCCTCATCCAACTTATCGCTATCCATTTCAAAGTCATCACTATCTGATGACTTCTTAAAAGAGACCGGAAGATCTTCAAGCGTCAGAAAATCACCATCACTTAACAGCACCGCCCTCTCAATTATATTTTCAAGCTCGCGCACCTGACCTTTCCACTGATACGCCATCATAGCACCCATGGCATCACTGTTGATTCCTTTTAAGTTTCGTTTAAGCTCTTTGTTATATTTATGTAAAAAGTGATGGGCTAATAAAGGAATATCTTCTTTGCGCTGCTCCAATGGTGGAAGGGAAATTTCAACCACATTTAACCGATAGTACAAGTCATCCCTAAAATTGCCCTCTTCAACCTCTTTTTCGATATCTTTATTTGTAGCTGCAATAATCCGGGTATCAAACGATACCATCTGATTAGACCCCACCGGCTTTACCTCTCGCTCCTGGAGAACGCGTAATAAATTTACCTGCAGATTTAGCGGAATTTCGGCGACCTCATCCAAAAATACCGTGCCTCCGTGAGCTGCCACAAACACGCCGTCTTTATCGGCATTCGCTCCCGTAAAAGAACCTTTTTTATGACCAAATAGCTCTGACTCCACCAGATTTTCGGGAATCGCCCCGCAATTAATAGCTAAAAAGGGTTTCTTGGAACGATCGCTGTTGGAATGAATAGCACGTGCTACCAACTCTTTACCTGTACCGCTTTGACCAGTAACCAACACGTTGCTCGTTGCCTGGCTTACTCGCTCCACCATTTTATACACTTTTTTCATGGCAGAACTCTCACCAATAATATGGTTGAAGTTATATTCCTTATCGATCTGCTCACGCAAATATTTATTTTCCTGCGCCAGACTCTTTTGTTCCAGCAAATTTTGTATCCGGATAAGCACTTCATCAAATTCCAGAGGCTTTAGAATATAATCTGCAGCACCTTTCCGGAGTGCCTGAATAGCAGTTTCAATAGTGCCATGAGCCGTAATAATAATTGTCAACGTGTCAGAGGAGTGCTTTAAAGCATATTCAAGGACGTCAATACCGCTGGCATTCGGCATTTTTAGGTCGGTGACAATTATATCGTAACTTGCCTTATCTATTGCATCAATAGCCTCACTGCCATCTTTTACAGCCGTGCAGTTATATCCTTCATCCTCCAGCACTATGGTTAATGATTCCCTGATGCTGTCTTCATCATCTGCAATTAAAATCGATCCGTTCATAAATTAGTTTTTAGTCGGTAGTTTGATAATAAATGTTGTTCCTTCCCCGTAGTCCGATTCCACTTGAATGGAGCCTCCAATTTTGTTGATAATACCGTGACTTACTGAAAGCCCCAAACCGGTCCCGCTTCCCACTTCCTTAGTTGTAAAAAAAGGCTCAAAAATACGAGATTTATGCTCCTCCTTAATTCCTTTTCCAATATCTGATACCGTAAGTTTTGCCATGCCGTCATGTTCTTCCGTCACTATTGTTACCCTGGGATTATCCTGCTTTTCCATCGCATCAACAGAATTAAGCAACAGATTCACCAGCACTTGGTGAATTTGATCGGGCACACAGGAAACAAGCGGAAAGTTTGGGGATAAATTCATCTCAAATTCTACATTCCGGCAACGAGCATCGTGTTGGAGTAACCCTACTGCCGACTCGATAATTTCATTAATCTGTACATTCTCAGACTGCATACTTGAGGGACGCGAAAAATCAACCAGGTCACGGACAATTTTATTAATGCGCTGAATATGATCCCGCACTTTTTTAAGCTGATCTTGAATAAAATCATCATCCGTCTTGCGCTGGCACACCTGTACCAAAGACGAAATAGCTGTCAATGGGTTGCCAACCTCGTGGGCCACACCGGCAGCCATATGTCCAACCGTTGCCAGCCGCTCAGATTGCTGGATCTGTTCTTCTTTCATTTTGATATCCGTAAGATCGCGTAAAATCTGGGAGCGCCCCACAATTTCATCGTCATTATTACGAATATACGATTCGGTCAAATTTACCAGCTTCTTTTCACCTGTTTTTGTTAGTCGTTCCGTTTCGTAATTACTGACATTCCCTTTGTACTTCATCCCGAATTCAATGCACTCCAGCTCCTGCATTTCGATAAGTTCATCGGGCACAATTTCAGTTATATCCTTTCCGAGGATCTCCTCACGTTGCCAACCGAGCATTTCTTCTGCTCCTCGATTCCAGGATGTAATATGGTTTTCGTTATCTATAGAAATAATCGCATCAGCCGAATGCTCAATGATATCACTGTAGCGCATTTTAGTAGCTTCAAGCTGATCCTCGTAGTACTCGCGGTAATTATACACGGTCCATGCGGCCCAAACCATCAAAAAGAGAGAAACAATAACGCCTCGGCTAAAATAGAGCCACTGCATGGTTTGCTGAGAGGTTTCGGAAAGAATCGTTTGGTCAATTATTTCAAACGCACCAAATACAACTCCTAAAATTATAAGGGAGGTAAAAAACAGATATCCCATGCGAGCTTCGCGCAAAAATCGAATAATCTCTTTCATACCGTACTCACTTTAATCTTTCTCATGGTCAATAAAACTATTAATTACCAACTGCCAAGCAAACGTCGAATGAGCACTATTTGACCAATATGATATGCATTGTGATCAACAATAAGCATTGCCTCTCTGAATAGGGTCTGCCCATCACCATGGGAAAAGGGCTGCTGCAAATTATTTTGGGGATCTCGAACCAGCTCGCTCATCTCTTCAATCCCGTCTTGTACCGCCTCCAAAGATGCCTCAAACTGTTCTTTGCTATCAGGTTTCGACTTTTCGGGCCAGTAATCATCGGGCCAGTCGAGCGCTTCGTAATCTGGATTTTTGCAAAATTCCAGAATATCATCCTGACCAATCCGGATATGCTCGACAAGCTCCCAGATGGTATGGGGAACACCCTCAACACGAATGCCCGCCTGCTTAAAGGTTAGCCCCTGCACAGCTTGATTAAAATCAACATGTGCATTTCTGCCCTCGAGTTGCTCAAGTAATAATGATCTAACTGTTTTATCTGATCCCATAATCTGATGCTTTGATCAAAATTCTTCAGACCGTTAAGGTAATAACCGTAGATCAAAAGTCCTTATTATAAAAAGTAGGAGATGCATAATACCGAAGAATGGGAACAGGAAAATAGTGCAGAGAATGGAGTTAAAATAACAAAAGCCCTGCGTTTGCAGAGCTCTTTTTCAATCAACTGTTTACAAGATAATGGAATTACCCCATACGGAACAAGTATTTTTGATATACACCAATCAATATATAAGTAATATATATATAACAGTAAGTAAACTTTATCTATTATATAATTGTTATTAACTTCTAATCAGAAATAGCCGCGTATAATACTAAGAAATTAACTTTTTTTGTGCTTTATGCCTAAGCAAGTTGGCAATCTTACCCTTTATTCCGTCGATGACCTGCATGAACAGTTGGGACTCAGTAAAATGACAATCCGCGCCTACCTGAGGGAGGGGAAAATACGGGCCCGCAAGCTGGGGGTGAAGTGGTATGTAACCGAAGAAGCCTTGCGAGAATATTTTAATGAATCTACGGGTGGATCCGGTCCTCAGAAAAAGAAACCCAAGAATTACCGTTATGTTGTTAAGGGCATTAACGATTTGGTCAGCGAACAGGAAGAATGTGAAACGATCGATGAAACCATAGAATGTATTGAAGAACAGGCTATTATAAGCTTGTTTCAGGTTGCCATTCTTGATAGGGAAACTGATGAAGTCGTGGAACTTATTAAAGCGCGCGATTTCCTTGACCGCCATACCTAAATCTCATTGATTACCTAATCACAAAATAGTTATTCAACCAAAAGAGACTTATTTTAAATTGCTCATCAAAAAAGATTTTAAACTCAACTCCTGTTATGCTTAAAAAAGACGATACCAAACTCGAAATTTTTGGATTTGGCGACGATGATAACGACGAAGACATGTTTTACTGCTTAGTGAATACCACCAAAAGTCCCGATGGGATAGATCTTGAAAAGCTTTCCAACGCAGATCCCCGAAAGTTTGACGAAGTGCTCAACGAAATGGGCTGCATCCTGCTGCTACGGGGCGATGAAGTGGAGGAGCTTATCAACCGTGGAGATATAACCGATACTAATTTACATAAATCGCTGTACGATCTGGCTGTTGACCAAGGAATTATCGATTGATGAGTTATTACGATCAGATTTAAATGTAAGCACGTCTGGCAAATTGGCAAACCGCCAACTCTTAACGAACTACTGAAAAAGGACCCTCTTGCTGCCACCAGTGCCAGGCACGAAGAATAGCAACCATTGTTTTTCCATCTGATATTTCTCCGTTATGAACCATCTCAACAGCAGCTTGAAAGGGTACTCGCTCTTTAATTAAAAACTCATCGTCGTCAACCTGTTGTTCAAATGACGTAATATCCCAGGCGGTATAAAGATGGATAATTTCATCAGAGTAACCGATTCCCGGGTAATAATGTCCGATATACTGAAATTGCTGGCACGTCAATCCCGCTTCTTCCTGCAGTTCGCGACGCGCCGTGGGACCGGCCTCCTCATCGGGATCAATTTTGCCCGCGGGCACTTCATAAAATATCTGCGACATCGGATATCGAAACTGTTTGACCATCATTATGTCTCCGTTTTCAAAAACGGGCACTACCGCCGAAGCTCCCGGATGCTTGATCCATTCCCGGGTTGAAGTAGTTCCATCGGGCAGCTCCACTTCATCAAAGTAAACATGAAGCAGGCGCCCGCTAAATACTTTTTGAGAGGAAATTTTGCGTTCAACAAGTTTATCAGAATTATACATAGAAAATTTTTTATGTATCTTTTAGCTGTTCAATCGAGACAGAATAAGCGCGAATTATAACAAACAATTAGGTTTTCCATTGTCAGAAACATTTAACATAGATCACAAGCAGATAGACGTTAAGCAGGACCTGTTTACATGGTCAAACCTGATCTCACTGTCGCGCATTTTGATTGTTGTGCCCGTCGTTTACCTGCACTATACCAATGGCCAGCAAATTACCTGGCTCATCACTGCACTTGTAATATACGGTATTGTATCTGATTATTTGGATGGGTTTGTAGCCCGAATGACCAACCAGGTTTCGGAGTGGGGGAAAATTCTCGACCCTGTAGCCGACAAATTTTGTGCTTTTTTTCTGTTTCTCTATGCTACCTACATCGATATCATTCCACTCTGGTTTTTCCTACTCGAAGTCGGTCGCGATGCCGTCATTGTAATCGGGTCAGCATATATACAGTACCTTCGCGGCAAGGTGGCCATGGCTGTTATGTCTGGCAAAATAAGCGTTAATGTATTGGGATTATACTGGATGGCAGTTTTCTTCTTTCCACAGGAAGTAGAAGTACATTTTATGCTGATGGGTGCTTCGGTAGCCCTTATGTTTTACTCCTTCTTTGATTATCTTCATCGCTTCAATCTTATTCGCAAAGGAGTGGAGTTTAACTGATCATTTTAATTGCAGAGATAAATCTCTCTGCTCAACTTTGTTTTTAGATCCTGGATCAACTTCAGGATGACATTTTAGTTTTTAAATACGAAGCATACTATGGGTTTTTTAGAAAAAATTGGTCTTAAGAAAAAGGAGAAAGTCGAAAAAGGGGTTGAGAAAAGCCGTTCCGGCATCATGAAAAAAATCGGCAAGGCCATTGCCGGCAAAGATACGGTAGATGCCGCCGTGCTTGATGAACTGGAAGAGATCTTAATTACTTCTGACGTAGGCGTTTCTACCACACTCGAAATTATCGATCGGATTGAAGCGCGCGTTGCTCAAGACAAATACCTCAACAGTGACGAGCTGCAGCGTATTCTGCGGGAAGAAATCATTGGACTTCTCAAAGATCATTCGGCAGATAAACCCGCTGAATTCGATGCTGAGTTTCCCCAAAAGCCTCATATTGTGATGGTTGTAGGTGTCAATGGGGTTGGCAAAACAACCTCCATCGGAAAGCTGGCTCATCTCTATAAGAAAGCGGGCAAAAATGTAATGCTGGGCGCCGCCGATACGTTTCGGGCAGCGGCCGTTGACCAGCTTAAAATTTGGAGTGAGCGCGCCGGAGTCCCCATCATTCAGCAGGGGCAAAATGCTGATCCGGCTGCAGTCGCTTACGATACTGTGGAATCGGCTAAGGCTAAAGATGCCGATATCGCATTGGTCGATACAGCCGGACGACTGCACAACAAAAAGTCGTTGATGAACGAGCTGGCAAAAATTAAGCGGGTTATGGGTAAAGTGGTTGACGGTGCTCCCCACGAGGTACTGCTTGTCCTCGATGCCTCCACCGGACAAAATGCCATGCAGCAAGCCAAAGCTTTTACTGATTTTGTAGATATCACCGGTCTCGTACTCACCAAACTGGATGGAACCGCAAAGGGTGGAATCGTTATTGGCATATCAAACGAACTGGATGTGCCCGTAAAATATATTGGCGTTGGCGAAGAGATCGAAGACCTGCAGGTATTTGATCGAGAGCTTTTTGTCAATTCTATGTTTAAGGACTAACACCTGCTTTAATAAAAAAATATCGGAGTAGTATCACCGTAGAATTTCTTTATTTTTATTTTTCAACTTTTAGTGATACCATTTGCCTGAAGGGCATTTTATAGCCAATTCTCTTAGAATAGCTAGTAAAAAACGGTAATGTCTGCTTATCGCATTATTTTCTTGTCTGCCTTATTACTTTCGATTCCCTTGCTGGGATGGGGACAAGATCATGTAAAGAATATCCCTTCTGGAAAACAACTCCTGCAAAAGGGAGATTCCCTGCAGCATGCTGCCCGGTATGACTCTTCCACCTATTATTATCAGCAGGCAGCTGATTTTTTTAAGGAGCAACCCGACATCAAAGAGCAACGCGATGCGCTCTTTCAGATCAGCCTGAACAAGGCCGACCAAGACGATCTCGACGCGGCCGCAACATTTCTTGAAAAGGCCTGGTCACTTTCCACTGAAAACTTTCCTGATGGTAATATTTTTAAACTCCGCTATTATCATCAAAAAGGGATTTTGGCAGAGGCCAAGGCCGAATATCAAACCGCACTTGATTGGCATCATAAGGGATTAGCGCTGGCAGATTCGGTTGAGAATAGCACGTTATTTAGAGTCCGAATGGACACCGGCATTGGTGAGGTGTATTTATCAGAGGGAAACTACAAGAAGGCTATTACACAGTTTTCTAATGCCCAGAATACCTATCATCGCAGCGGACTTGAAGATCAAGCGTTGTTAAGCCGTATTTATAACGGACGCGGCACTGCCCATCAAAAAATGGGACAGAATAACAAAGCACTCAAATTTTTACGGCTCGCTCTCGAGATGGATCAGCAACGACTTCCGAATCCCCATCCCGACCTGTCTATTCTTTATAACAATCTGGCATTGGTGTACTATTATCAAAGTGAATACCAGCGGGCACTCGAAAACATGATGAACGCAACCAATGTGTTGGCGTCTTTCCATGGAGAAAACCACCGCCTGGTTGCCGCCGGATACAACAATATTGGCGTAGTCTACTCCGAAATGGGGGAGATGGAGGAGGCCGCAAAATACCTCGAGAAATCATTGGAAATCAAAGAAAGAGTGCTTGGTGAAAATCATCCGGAAGTGGCCGTTGGATACCAAAACATAGGCGCCACATACTCGGATATCGAGCAGTATGATAAGGCCATAACCTACTATCTAAAATCAAAAAACATCTATCAAAAGCGTTTTCCCGATGGACATCCTGAGCTGGCGAACGTCTATGCCAATCTGGGCCAGGCTTATGGACAGAAAGGTGCTTATAACAAAGCGCTCGATTTTTACTTTCAAGACCTCGATATCAATCGACAGATGCTTTCTCCCAATCATCCATTTATTGGAGACACCTACTCCAAAATCGGTAAAATATATGCCAATATGGAAAACCATCAAGAAGCACTTAATTATTACCGTCGGGCGATGGAAGTGCTTCTAACCAATTACAAGGTGGAAAGTCCATTCCAGGAACTCTCTCTCGAAAATGTAGTATATCCCGAACTGCTGCTTAACACCTTGCGATTTAAAGGCGAAGCGCTCTATGAAGCAGGCAATCAAAGTGGAAATACTAAACAACTCGACCAATCCCTGCAAACCTACCTGCAGGCCGTGGGCTTTATCGATGAACTACAGCGATCGCTGGACCGCAGTAAATCAAAATTTTTACTCCGGGAGCGTACGGTTGATATCTACCGGAAGGGATTTAAGACTGCTCTCACGCTCCTTCAACAAACTGGGGATAAAGACTATAAGCATCACCTATTCTATTTTGCCCAGAAGAGCCGTAACCAAATTCTGCTGGAACAAATACAGAAGCTGAATAATCAAAAGTTTGCACAGATTCCGGACTCGCTTATTGAGCGCGAAAACAAATTACGCGCATCCGTTACAGATTTGCAACAACAGCTTTCCGGATTTACGGTTCGGGGCATGACTGGCGATTCCCTGAAAAGGATATCTCTGCAGGATTCGCTTTTTCATGCTCGGAAATCATTACAAAATCATATCCAAAAGCTGGAAGATGACTACCCAAAATACTATGGTCTGAAATATGACCCTCCTGTTGCCAATATTTCGGAAATCCAGCAAAACCATTTAACTCCCTCTCAAACAATAGTTTCGTATTTCTTTGGGGAGGAATCTCTTCATGCTTTTATAATCAGCAAGGAATCTTTTGAAATACAGGAAGTTGCCGCTGACTCGCTACTGGATAAAACCATTACCAATTTTCGAAATACAACCCTCAAAACCACTTCGGTGGATACCTTTGCAAAACAAAGTCATGAGCTGTATCAACAGCTCGTTGATCCTATAGCAGATTATATTACAGGTGAAAACCTCCTCATCATTCCCTCGGGTTCGCTACACTATCTACCCTTTGAGGCATTGCTTACAGATCCGACATCAAAAAGTGAAAAGAAACAATTCCACAATCTGCCATACTTGCTCAACAAGTACAGCGTAAGCTACGTGCCTTCAGCGGGATACCTGGAGCTTCGGGCTCATCAGAAAAAATCTTTTAAAAAGAAAACGCTTGTAGCTTTTGCACCCGGGTTTAAAGATCTTACCGCTTCCCAACGCCGGGAAGTCTATCCAGAGATTGGTCGACCCATTTCTCCGCTTCTTTTTAACAAAATAGAAGCACAACGTTTGGAGGAACTGTTTAACAGCCCCGACGGATTCTTTTCCTTTCTCAAATCAAAAAAAGATGAAGCGGATCTGTTTGTTGACCAAGAAGCTACCGAATCAACATTTAAGGAGGCATCTCTTACTGACTATCGATATATTCACTTTGCCACCCACGCTTTTTTGCATGAAAAGCATCCGGAACAGTCTGGAATTCTCTTTTCCCCACCCGAGGAGCAGGAAGATGGTACGTTATATGTCTCGGAGATTTATAACCTACAGCTGCAGTGCGACCTTGTTACGCTCAGTGCCTGCAATACCGGCATGGGTAAACTTAAAAAAGGAGAGGGTATCGTTGGGCTAAGTCGCGCCTTCCTATATGCAGGAGCCCGCAACTTGCTGGTCTCTCTTTGGAGGGTAAACGATCGATCTACAGCACGGTTTATGCGTGACTTTTACACTCTCCATAATGGCGGAACTATTATGCCCGTAGCTTTACAGCAAGCCAAACAAAATATGATTCAACGGGCTGAGTATGCCCATCCTAAATACTGGGCACCGTTTGTTTTTATCGGCCAATAAAAAAGCCATGCCGTAACAGCATGGCTTCAGATAAATTTTAATTGGCTAGAGTGTTATCCCCCGGTATCATCGTCATCATCCCCACCCGTTTGCTCGGGATCAGGGAAAGCCAATGAAAACTGTTTATCAAAATCAACCATAATATCCTCCTGATTTATTTGAATTATTTTGTTCACATTTCTAAGAATAACTACTGATCTCAATATTCTATAAATTGTCAGAAAAGCCAAACTTTTTACCTTTTGCTGGATTCTATGTATATATTCAGGCGGTTTAGTTATACGCAACAAAATGTTCGCATTTTATTAAATAATACATGCTACGGCTGACAATATACCTGGGCTTCTTGTTACTTTTTCCCTTATCGGCATGGGGACAAAGTATTCAGCTAGCCGACTCCCTTTTTAAACAAGGTCAGGAATATGACGAAAAGGGAAGAATGGCGGAATCGGAATTCTACTACCGCGAAGCCTATAATTTATACAAACAATTCCAGGATACCGCCTCATGGCTTAAAGCCGGGAAAGAATACGCCAGCTCTATGGTATATCGCTCTAAGAATGATCAGGCCATGAAACTCTATAAAAAGTTACTGGACGTAGATCACGCGGCCAATGACACTTATAACCATGGCGATCTTTACACGAGTATGGGGTGGTCGTCCAACAGAATGGGAAAAACAGATCAGGCTGAAGAATATTACAATAAGGCCTTACCACTGGCCAAAGAGTCGGGAGACAGCCTACTTATTGGCACAGTATATAATAACCTAGCAAGTGTACATAAGCGCAGGGGCAACCATTCTGATGCACTTGAAAACTATCAACAAGCGCTTAACTATTATAAAAACAAACGGTATAGAGCAATTACGTTATCCAATATTGGCGGAATATATACCGAATTAAACCTATATGACAAGGCCCTGGAATATCACAACAGAAGCCTGAAAGTTCGCAAGGAGATGGGAAGCGTATATTCACTGGCTAACATCTATAATCAAATTGGTGTAGTACAAAGTAACCTTGCCAATTATGATCAGGCGTTGGTTTCATATAAACAAGCATTAGATAATAGCCGGCAAGCTTCCACCCCAAAGCTAACATCACAAATTCTTAATAATCTTGGGGTTCTCTATAAAAAGCTGGGAGAATATGATCAAGCCATTGATTATTACGAACAGAGTCTGGCGATGAGAGAGGAAATATCGGGGCCGAGCGATATTGCACGAACAACGAATAATCTCGGACAACTATATTGGGACCAAGGCAACAAAGAAGAAGCAGCCAACTATTATCGCAAGGCCCTTACGCTTCGAGAACAGGTCGGCAATCCTTATGATATTGCCTCCTCGCTAAACTCCATGCTCCGGCTAACCGTTGATCAAGAAGATTATAAACAAGCTGCCATCTATGCCAACCGGCTTAAGATGATGGGCGATTCCACCGACAGCTACGATATGCTGCAGAAAGCTTCGTCATTTTTGGGACGAATTGACCGTTCACAAAATCAAGACCAAGAAGCGCTCAAACACTTCAAGAAAGCCCACAGTTACAGCCAGTATTTGTCGCGTCGTCGTCAGCTTACTCCCATAAAAGACCTTGCCCAACAGTATCACAAGCTTGGCTCCGACAGCGCCGTTACCTATGGGCAAAAAGCCATTGACCTTATTGAGAAACAACGCTCCAACGCTGGCGCCCTTTCAGATCTTAAGTCGGGATATTTTGGCAAGCATTCTGATTTTTACACTGAGGTCGCATCGTGGGTATTAACCTACACTTCGGATGTTTCCAGGGCATACAAACTAGTGGAACAGGCCAAGGCACGAGCACTCAGTGATGAGCTGGCGAAAGCCTCCCAGAATATCGATGAGCAGCTACCCGAAAAGGTTCGCCTTGAGCGCAATCAGAAAAGGAACCGGATTGATCAGCTTTACAGTCAGCTTGAAAGTACCGTAAACACCAAAAAGCGGGAAGAGCTGCGACAAAAAATACGGGATGCCGAACTTGCATATGCTTCATACGAAAATGAATTGCGGAGCGAATATCCTCAGTTAAAATCTCTTCAATCCCCAAAACCGATCAGTCTTAAACAAGCCCAAAACAGTGTTGACGAGCAAACCGTTATCCTGGAATACGCCTTGGCCGGCAACGAGCTATTGGCTTTTCTTATTAGTCAAAACAATGTGCGAGTTGAAACGCTGTCACAACCAGGCAATATCGGAGAGCTTGCTACAAAGTTGACCACTATGGTGACTGATTTTAAGGATGCTATTCTTTCAAACGCTTCGCGTACACGATTGCGATCAGAATCCGCGGCACTGTATAATTTCCTTTTAAAGCCTTTTAAAAATGACCTCGAAGGCTATCTAAACCTGACTATCATCCCTGATGGCGCACTTGCATACCTCCCGTTTGAGGCCATCTCACAGGGCGACCAGTATTTAATCGAAAATTTTAATATCAAATATATACCTTCCCTCACCAGCCTTACACTTTTAAAAGATCCAGAATCCCTAAACCGAAAAGACTTACTTGCCGTTGCGGGCTCCAACTTTGTAGGTAATAATGAAAGCAGTTTACAACGAAATAATCTGAGCAATCTTCCGTCCACTCTTATCGAGGTTGATTCCATTGCCACTCACTTCCGGAACGCCTCTATCCTAAAAGATGAACAGGTATCAGAAGAGGCCCTTAAAAATTTGTTGCGTCAAAACAACTATCAGTACGTCCATCTAGCCACACACGGAATTATTGATGAAAATCAGCCTAATCGCAGCGGTTTGGCTCTTTCTACCAAAAGCGAAATTTCGGCTTCAGACACCGAAGATGGCATGCTGCGTAGCTCCGAAATTTTCGGGTTGAATATTAATTCGGATATGGTCGTACTTAGTGCCTGTAACACGGGGCTGGGCAAAATGGTTAATGGAGAAGGCATGCTGGGCATGCAGCGATCCTTTTTCTATGCCGGCACTTCAACGGTTGTGGTAAGCCTGTGGAATGTGTATGACCGATCAACAGCATCATTTATGAACGAATTTTACAAGTCACTTCTTCAGCAAGACACAAGCAGGGGATGGATTGATAGCGCCCTTCGCTGGATTGGGTGGGAACAATCTATTCCTTTTGGAGCCAAGGCCAAGGCAATGCGCGAAGCCAAACTAAAGATGATTAAACATCCCCTTTTTAATCACCCTGTATACTGGGCGCCTTTTATTGTAATAGGACGATAGAAGTTGATTTAGATGTCCGACATCTTTAAAGTTTCGGACATCTGTCTATACCTCTCTTAGAGTTTCCTAATTATCACTTTTCGTAATCTCAATAAACTGCTGGTTATCAACAGCAGGGGGGTTGTCAGTATTGGCAATCATAACGGTCGTTGCATACATCGTGCGCAGAATACTTGCCATTTTTTCGAAGCGGATTTTATGTACTTCATCTGATGGACGGTGATAATCTTCATGGATACCCGAAAAGAAAAAGGCAAAAGGCACCTTTTTACGACCAAAATGCCAATGATCGCTTCGCCGATAAAACTGTTGAGGATCATTCAAATCGTTGTACCTTTTATCCAGCTTTATTTGTCCCGATTCCTTATTGGCAACCTTAATAAGGCTGTCCAGATCCGAAGAAATCAGTTCCGCGCCAATAATATAGGCATACTTTTGAATGCCTTTGCTTTCATGCGTAGAATCTATCCGGCCAATCATGTCGGTATTTAAATTTACTACCGTTTTTTCCATAGGAAATGCCGGGTGATCGGAATAATATCTGGAGCCAAGCAATCCCTTTTCCTCGGCAGAAACATTTAAAAACAAAATAGAACGCTTGGTTTTTATACCATTCTTTGCAGCTTCAGAAAATGCTTTGGCAATATTCAAAAGTCCTATTGTTCCACTTCCGTCATCGTCAGCACCGTTATAAATACGATCTCCGGTAGAATCCGGCTCTCCAACACCCACATGATCGTAGTGGGAAGTCAGCACTACGACTTCATCTTTTAATTCTGGATCCGCTCCTTCATGAAAAGCCAAAACATTTTGGGATCTTATTGTTTCTTTGGATAAATGGGGGGTTTGCGTCAATTCATAGTTCAGCTCTTTAGGTTGAAACTCAGTAATATTATCAACCCATTTCTGCCGATAATCTTTTACTTCTTCTACAGAATTCAATCCTAATAACTTTGCAGCTAATTCTGGGTTTATAACATTATATCCCCCGCTAAATCCGCTCGAAGAATTCCCACTTTTATCCCGGTAAGCCAAACTCATACGACCGGTTTCTCCAAAGCCATCCTGCATTTTTTGTGCTATTACATCAAACTCTCGAGGTTCCTTGGCCGGTACTATCAAAATGCCCTCTGCTCCCCGGCGCATAATCATCTGAAACCGTGCCCGAGCATCTATCTTGGGATTAATAAGCGTATCTCCACCTACGACTTTTGGTGTATTCTGAAATACCATTACCCATTTATCTTTTAGATCAACACCATCCAAATGGGCTACCTCGCGTTCCTTATCGTTAACACCAAATCCTGCAAACACAATCCTTCCTCTCAAGGTATCAGTACCACCAAATAGTCTTGCAAAATTAGCCACTTGATTGCTGCTGGCTACCGATCGATCTATTCGTTCATTGGTATTTTTGTCTGTTTCATACAATTCAAAAACAATGCTGTCACTCTTTGATGCATTGAGCTCAAAGTTCTGAAAATAGCTGCCGTTATCACCAACCGGGGATAATCCCAACTTTTCATACTCTTCTGCAAGAAAGTTAGCGGCCTTCTTCTCCGCAGGCGTACCCGTTTCGCGTCCTCTCATGGTATCATGTGCAAAAGCTGTTAGATGGGGTTTTAAATAATCCACCGATATCTCATTTTGGAACCCTAATAATTGTACAGTATCGGTGACAGGTTGCGAAAGTTGATTCTGGCTCGAGGGTTCTGATCCCGCACAGCTGACGGCAAATACCAACAGTCCAATAAAAATAGAGTGTAAGTGCAATTTCATAAGTAACGCTATTTTCTTTTTAGTTCTGATTCGTTTCGGGTGTGCCGATAATTTCATCAACAGGTTTTAAATCCAGATAAAACGCTGTTGGATCATCATCTTCGACATACAAATTGATCTGCCGCTCTTTCAGCATCTCTAAAATCGCTAAAAAGGTAACGACAATCTTTGTCAGGTTTTTAAGCTCACTGCACATCGTCTTAAATGAAGTCCGTCCATTTTGTTGCAGGCGTTCCAACACATACTCGCTCTGCTCTTCAATGCTAAATTCTATCTTTTCGACATGGTGCACACTTTCCTGTTTTTTGATATCGGCCAATACCTTCTTAAAAGCCGCCATCAAATCAAACATTGTTACATCCTTCAGAGCTTCGCCGCTGGCCTGCTTATCCACTTGGTCGACCTCAGTATATCCGCGAAAATATGACTTCTGGGCTTCTTCAGCTACGTCTTCCATCTTCCCGGCCATCTCTTTATAACGCTTATATTCGAGCAGACGCTGTACCAATTCGTACCGGGGATCGTGCTCATCGAGATCTTCGTCGGATTCTTCTTGGGGAAGCATCATCTTGGCCTTAATCGACATTAGCATACTGGCCATCAAAATAAATTCGCTGGCGACATCTAAATCCAGCTCCTCCATCAAATTAATGTACTCCAAGAACTGATTGGTTATATAAGAGATGGGAATATCGTAGATATCAAGCTCATCACGCTTTATAAAAAAGAGAAGGAGGTCGAGTGGGCCTTCAAAATTTTTAAGTTGAACTCGATACATTAACTACCGTTCGGATTTGGGCTTTCCAAGTAATTTTAATGGGATAAAAAGGAATTATTTGTAGCTTATCTACTCAAAGTTAATGTAACTGTTGTTTATTGCCTAACTTTTTATAGTTTTTATACCAACATTGGCTTTTTGAATTATAGACTATGGACTACGCGAATTTAGTTTCAGCCGTACAAGAGAACAATACTCAAGAGGCAAACAAAATCATAGAGGCGCTCCGCCCAAGGTTAATAGCATTTCTTCGTATCCACATGAACGCAAATCGGTCTGATGCAGAAGATTGTGCTCAGGACTCTCTTCTTACATCGCTTGAGGTTATTAAGAAAGATCGAGTGAATAATCCCGACCAGGTAGTCTCGTATATTCTGTCGATATGCAAAAATAATTACCTTAAAATGCAGAAGAAAAAACGCCCTGAGGCGACAAATGAAATCCCCGATGATCACCAACAGGCCCCTACCCAGCTGCAATCGCTGCTGGATGAAGAACAGGAACGACTGCTTGAGTGGTGTTTAAATCAGCTTAAAGAGAAATATCAGGAATTTATGCAGTATTTGTTTGATCACCCTGACTCACATGCTAAAAAAGTGGCAAAACACTTTGATATCAGTGTTAACAACGTTTGGACACGGAAACATCGACTAATTCAAAAACTTAAAGACTGCTACCAAGAAAAAAGTAAATTATAATGTAAGGATTGGGTTTCTCAAGGGTCTTACCTACAGACCGTAAGATATTAAGATCGTTTAACACTATTTAAAGCATATAATTTAACATTTGGGAATGAACAAAATGTCAAGAGACATAGAACTGGAAAAAGAAATTGATGCCTATGTTAAAGGCAAACTGTCGGAGGAGGAAGCCCAAAAACTTTGGGAAAAACTTCTCCAGCACCCTGACTATATTGAGCTTTTAAAGACTGAGTTAGGTGTAAAATCTATTCTCGAAAAACGTTCTTCCAACAATAACTCCACGTCTGCTGAAGAAAACGGTATTATTTATTCAATTCAGAATTCCTGGAAATGGATGGCGGCCGCTGCTGCGGTTGCGGTGCTAGTTGTTTCAATCAACTTCTTTCAACTTGATACGAATAAATCATTACAGAGTGAAGTACCCGGCCAATTTAATCTGGCAGAGAATCTTTCCTCTGCAGAAGTATTTCGCAGCCAAAAAACAGAAACACTTCCAGCAGATTCACTACTCAACCGAGGATTCGAAGCCGCACTTTCCGGTGATATATCTAAAGCTATTGCTGCCTATGATAAAATTATAAACAAATACGGAGACGAGTCTGCCGCTACAAAAGCTTATCTAAATAAAGGCATTATACAATACAATAGCGGAGGGTTCGGTGAGTCGATCGAATCATTTAAGGCAGTTATAAAAAGAAACACTAAAAGAGATGTCTTAGAAGAAAAAGCATATTGGTATATGGGGAATGCCTATATCAACATTGAACAACTGGATAAAGCACGGGAAGCTATTCATAAAGTTTATTCCATGGATGGTATTTATCGTAAACCCTCTTTCAGACTGCTAAAAAAACTGGATTATAAATTGGGAAATGTTGATTCCGATAACTCCGAAGAGCAAATAAAAGAAGGCGAATAACCTTTCGAAACTTTGCAAATAATGAGTTAATTTACTTTCCGTAAAAGTTGGTTAACTCATTTCATATATATTTTGCAAAACCCACTCTTAGACGCTTCTGATAATGACCAAGAGTTCGAACGCACGTTGCGTCCCACTCGCATAAGCGAGTTTGTCGGACAAAAGAAGGTTATTCAAAACCTCTCGGTTTTTATTAAAGCGGCACAAAAACGTGATGAGGCATTAGATCATGTTATTCTTTCGGGGCCTCCCGGCCTGGGGAAAACAACTTTAGCCCATATCATTGCAAATGAAATGGGTGTGCAAATTAAACCCACCACGGGACCTGTTCTTGAAAAACCTGGGGACCTTGCCGGCATGCTCACCAATCTCGAAGAGGGTGATGTCCTTTTCATTGATGAAATTCATCGACTTAATCCGGTTGTAGAGGAGTATTTGTATTCAGCCATGGAAGATTACCAGTTGGATATCGTAATCGATTCCGGCCCCAATGCGCGCAGTATTCAAATTGAACTGAACCGCTTTACACTGGTGGGAGCAACCACGCGAAAAGGACTACTTACCGCACCATTGCGTGCTCGCTTTGGTATCGACATGCGGCTCGACTACTATGACGTAGAACTTCTGCAGCGTATTGCACTCCGCACAGCCAGCATCTTGGATATGGGTATCACCGAAACCGGAGCACATGAAATTGCGCGTCGCAGCAGGGGTACCCCCCGAATAGTCAATAAACTGTTACGGCGTACACGTGATTTTGCCCAGGTAAAAGATATGGATACTATCAATGATGAAATTGCCGATACAGCCCTAAATGCCCTTGATGTTGACGAGAATGGGCTGGATGAAATGGATATCCGCATTTTAAAAGCTATTATCGAAAATTACGAAGGAGGACCCGTGGGCTTAGGCACGTTGGGAGTTGCAGTAGGTGAAGATAAGGGTACTATTGAAGAGGTTTATGAACCTTACCTTATTAAAGAAGGATTTCTGCAACGAACGCCAAAGGGACGAATCGCAACTCGTCAAGCGTTTGAGTATTTAGGGGTAGACCCCGACAAAAAAGAAGGGAGTTTATTTAATTAGACACATAAAAAAATAACTAACAAACATTACTAAAATCCCTTCCGTTCATTTAAAATATTAAATATATATATTTTATTTATTTAATACTTTAGGGAACTATTTCTCATTGATATGTGATTATCGAATATTACTATTCCTAATTAATCACATATTACAATGGAAACAACAACTCACAATCCCTTAATAAAACTAAGAACATTTCTGTTCAATAGTTTTATTGCAGTTCTATTAGTATTTACGCTACAAGCGTGTGGTGGCGATGACGACGGTCCAACGGACCCGCCGAGCGAAACAGGAAATATTGTTGAAGTCGCTCAGTCAAATGACGATTTCAGTGATCTTGTTTCGGCTCTAAGTGATGCCGGGCTGGTATCAACCCTTGAAGGTGATGGCCCGTTTACGGTATTCGCTCCCACTAATGATGCCTTTGCCAATCTACCCGACGGGCTACTTTCAAGCCTTTCTAATGATCAGCTTACAGAAATACTAACCTATCACGTTATAGTAGGGTCGAAAATAGCTTCCGGAGATTTGCAATCCGAACAAGCCGTTGAAGCTTTTGCCGGTGGAGAGCTTTTTATAACCGCCGATGGCAATGTCGTTGTCAATGACAATGCCACGGTCGTGAATGCCGATATCGAAGCCTCCAATGGCATCATCCATGCTGTCGATCAGGTGT
>ENA-ORDC01000054-ORDC01000054.1-marine-metagenome-genome-assembly--contig:-NODE-54-length-141641-cov-8.095738_pt1 | contig 141641 bp, 116 predicted proteins | sample MGYA00237783_ERZ508515 | MGnify/ENA primary metagenome ERZ508515 (study PRJEB26186, sample SAMN06268792) | marine metagenome | isolation source: Eden Landing Ponds, San Francisco, CA, USA | place... | reverse complement strand
GAGACCGAGGAAAGTTCGGACGACGAGACCGAGGAAAGTTCGGACGACGAGACCGAGGAAAGTTCGGACGACGAGACTGGGGAGGACACGCAGGACGACGAGCAAACTGGCTCCCAGACTCAAGACGAAGAGGAGAGCGACGACGTGAACGAGGGCGGCAATCCGGGTAACGGGCCAGACGGAAACCCGGGGAACGGCCCCAACGGCAATCCGGGTAACGGACCAAACGGAAACCCAGGTAACGGGCCAAACGGAAACCCGGGGAACGGACCAAACGGAAACCCGGGGAACGACTGAGGCATGGGTTAGGCAATTCTACAGGCGGAACAGGCCGAGTGCCTCGGGGCTTGACCCCCGAGGCGGCTCACCGGTTCGGATGGCGGCCTCGGGGCCGCGGCTCCCTGACAAAGGGCTGTATCGGATTTCGAGTTGGTAGTCCTCGAAGAGTCATCTGTCACCGGGAGACGACGACCGACTCATTTTAGTTGGGTCGCGGCCTGACCGAAGACGATGAGCGCAGACCGCGGCTGGCGTGCCCTCCTCCCGCCGTCACTCCGGGCGTTCCCGCCGGACCTCACCGCCGTCGTCGCCATCGTGTGCGTGACCTGCGCGGCCGCGCTCGTGCCCGGCGTCCGGGAGACGCCCCTGCGCGTGGTCGTCGGCCTGCCCTTCGTCCTGTTCGTCCCCGGCTACGCCTTCATCGCGGCGCTGTTCCCGGAAGGCAGGTCGGGTCCCCCGACCGAGGCCGAGGTGTACGGCGAGCGTGCGGCCGACGCCGACACCCTCGACGAGGCCATCGACGCCTCCCCGAGCGACGAGGCGGGGATCGACGGGATCGAACGGGTCGCGCTCTCCTTCGGGACGAGCATCGCCATCGTCCCCCTCATCGGCCTGGTGCTCAACTTCACGCCCTGGGGGATCCGCCTGGTCCCGATCCTGGTGGCCGTCAGCGGCTTCACGCTCGTCGCGGCGTACGTCGGCGCGCGTCGCCGCCAGGCCCTTCCCGCGGACGAACGGTTTCGCGTCCCCTACGAGCGCTGGCTGGCCGAGGCGCGGGCGGAGCTGTTCGAACCCGCCACGCGGGCGGACCTCGCGTTGAATGTCCTGCTTGTCGTCAGCGTGCTCCTCGCCGTCGGGAGCGTGGGCTACGCCGTCGCCGTCCCGAAACAAGGCGAGGCGTTCACGGAACTGTACCTCCTCACGGAGAACGAGACGGGCGACCTCGTCGCCGACGGCTACCCCACCGACTTCGTCGCGGGCGAGCCCCGGTCGCTGATCGTGGGCGTGGGCAACCAGGAACACGAGACGGTCTCGTACTCGCTCGTCGTGGAGATCCAGGACGTTCGGATCGAGAACAACTCGACGACTACCCTCTCGTCGACCGAACTCACCCGGTTCTCGCCGACGCTCGAACACAACGAGACGTGGCACCGGCAGCACACGCTCGCTCCGGAGACGACCGGCGAGCGGTTGCGGGTCACTTACCTGCTCTACCGCGGCGATCCGCCGTCGGACCCGTCGATCGACACCGCGTATCGGGAGGTCCACCTCTGGGTGAACGTGACCGCGCCCTCGGCGAGTCGACAGACTCCTCCGGTGGGTACTCCCGTGGCGCCGACAGTGCAGCGTTCCGCGCCGCGGACGACTTGACGTCGGGGACCGACGCTTGACTCTCGCGTTATACGCGGCGCCGGTGCGCAACTCGACTCTATAGCGACCACAGCGTCTCGATGCGTTGCTCGATCGCCGTGAGCACCGTCGAGTACACTTCGAGGGGATGGAGTGAGGGGACTTCGAGGTCGACTATTTCTCTGGCAGATGGCGGCTCGTGGAAGTGTAACCGGGTGTTGTGGGTGTTTGGGTGTCGGTCCCAGCGGCACTCCCAGCGGCCCCCATCCGGGTGTTCCTCGACGTAGTGGACCGAGAAATCGCCAGTCGTGAACCACCGGACGTCGAGTCGGGCTGCTGTCACCGTGTCCGGGTATCGTCCAGCGTCCAGGTGTCCGTGAAGCAGTCGGGGTTCGTGGGTATCCGGGTCGAACGCGGTCTCGACGACGAGTGAATCCGACGAAAGATGTCGCTCCAGCAGGCGCAACGTTTGCCGATCCGGTGGGCCTGTCGCGTGTGACGGTGGATCCTCCGGTGACCGACTCATCTATGCCGGAATCAGGTGCCCGTCGTTCTGGGAGAGCTGGCGTGCGAGTTCGTACAGCCCGATATCTCGAATCACGCCCTGCCACTCGCTGACTGCAGCCATGCGCTCGTGGACGGTTTCGTGATCGCCGTGTTCGAACACGTTGACGGCCGTTGGGTCCGTCGTCCCGAACTGCGACTCGTATTCCGCACGTTGCGCTTCGAGCGCCTCCACGCGGTCGATTATCTCTTCGACCGAGAGCTCGGTTGCGATCCGACTGGCGTCCTGCCATTCGAGATACCCCTCGGTTCGTTCGTACGTCGCCGGGCGGCTCTCCCTCTCGGCTCGAGCGATACCCATCTCGGCCAAGCGGTCGAGGTGCTTTTTCGCGGCGTTCGGAGAGCATTTCGCCAACTCAGCGATCTCGGTGTACGCAGTCGGAGATGTGACTCCGAGGACGACGTCGTAGACACGACCGAACGTGTCCGTTCCCCCCTGCCACCGTCGCTGCGTCGCGTCGGACTCCGGGGCCGGATCGAACTCGGTCATACCTCCCTATAGGCGGCCATTCTCAATATATCTTCTGGACACTCAGATATGTGTGAGATGTCGGGGTGAGCCACTCGGATCCCGCGTGATCTCCTCCGTCATGGAATCGATTGCTCGCACCGAGTAGTTAAACCAAGATATTTTTGAGAAATCCTGGCTCGAGAAACGCTAAGAGTCTCTCGTCCGAAGTCTGAGACACCATGGGGACGTATCACGAGACCACCGCCAGCGGTGTTCCGGACGATCCGGAGGATCTACTCCCGGATGACCCTGCTCTCACTCTCGACGAATACCTCGCAATGCACGCCGCCGTCAGTCACCGAACTCGATACAAGATCCTCTACCGGCTCGTCCACGGCGGCGATATGAGTCCGAAGGAACTCGAAGACGCGATCGGGATCGACGACAGCACGCTCCACTACCACCTCAACAAACTCGTCGACGTCGGCCTCGTCGAGAAGCGACAGCGAACCGAGCGAGGGCAGGACGGGCTATACACCCACTACCGGACCACCGTGTTCGGCGAGGTGACGCTCACCGAGGGCGTCGACGGGCTGATCCGCGACGAACGGGTGTTCGAAGGGCTGTACGACGGCTCGGCCGAGAGCTGACCATGCCACCAACGAAAGCGGCGAACGCCCACGACGTCGGCCGTGGATCGCTGACCCAATCCCCTCAGCGCTGGGTCCCTCGGTCGGTCACCCCACGAGGACCACGGTGCCGATGTCGTCGGGGGTGGCACCGGGCACCGATTCGCCCGCGACGACCGCGATCGGATAGTCGGCCGCGTCCGGGACGGACCCGGTCGCCAGCGGCGTGTCGAGGTCGGACGATCCGATCGACTCGTTGGGCGCGTACAGTTCGTCGTCGGCGTCGGCGACGGAGAACTGCTCGGTGAAGTTCCCATCGGCGCGGGCGGTGTTCCACCGGAGGACGACCTCGCCGTCGCCGGAAGTGTCCGCCACGGTGACGTTCGCGGCGTAGCCCACGCTGTTGTCGCCCTCGTCGTCTCCGATGGTGATCGTGGCGGCGGTGGCGTTCGTCAGCGACACGGGGATGGCGACGACGGCACCGCGCCGGCCGGTGATGGTCCGCTGGACGAAGGTGGCGCTGGCCGGGGGCGCCCGTTCCACGGTGACCGTCTCGGTCTCGGCGGTCGTGCCGGTCCCGACGTCGGTCGCCTCGATCGAGAAGGTGCCGCTGTTCGGCGCGTCGAGGGAGAAGCCCGCCACGCCGTCGCCCGCGAGGGTGACGTAGGTCGTGTCGGTGGCGTTGTCGGCCTCGGTCAGTTCGATCTTCACGAGGCGGTCCCCCCCGCGCGCGGTGACGTTGCCGGTGATGGCGTCCTCGGTGGTGACGGTGGTGTCGTCGACTTGCGCCGTCAGCTCGAGGTCGCGCACCGCGAAGTCGGTGACCCCGTCGTCGACCTGCCCGTCGGCGTCGTCCGCGTCGCCGTCGGCGTCGGGGCCGACGTCCGCGATGCGGTAGTCGCCGGAGGCGTCGAGGCCGGACGTGTTCCACGCGTAGAGGTCGCTGTTCCGCCCCGTACTGAACGAGGAGAGGGTGGTCCCGGCGCCGCGAATCTCGAAGTCGTCGTCCGTCGACCCGAACTGCAGTGCGACGACCTCGCCCCGCCAGACGTCGACATCGGCGGCGGCGTCGACGGCCCCGGCGTCGGTCACCTCCGCGGCGTCGGCGGGGAGCGCGACCGTCCGGCTCGTCTCCTGGACGGAGACGTTGGCGTCGGCGGCGCCCAGCGGCGTCCCGGCGTCGGTCTCGACGCCGTGGAGGTAGATCTTCACCGTGTCGGTCGGGTCGATGGTCTCGGAGCTGTTGATGACGAGCCGACCGTCGGTCGCGTCGTCCGCGGTCGAGAACGCGGTCGAGAACGAGTCGTTGACGAACACCGTGATCTCGTCACCGTCCGCGAGGTCCCCGTCGTCGTTCAGGTCCCAGCTCCCGTCGCCGGGGACGACGGCCTCGCTGAAGGCGATCTGGACGTCGCCGTCAGAGCCGCCCGTCCCCGCGTCGTACTCGACGGCCTTCACGACCGACGGTCCGCCGGACGTGTCGTTGGCCTGGAGCGGGGCCGTCGCCTCGCCGGGGGTGGACTGGCCGTCCAGCGTCGGGGCCGCGGTGGCTGAAGCGGGTGTCCCCGCGAACGCGACGGACCCGGTTCCGACGGACAGGATCGCCAGCGCCACGAGCATCGTCGCGCGGAAGCGCTTCGTGGTTCGTGTCATGGAGTGGTAGAGATAGCTGGGCTAGAGATGGCGACGGCACCGTGCACCCGGCAGGCGACAGTCCGACACGAAGGGAGCGGAGGATGAGCCGGCCCCGGCGGGCCGAGACGGACGGAGTCGGGAGGGTCGGTTGTCGGTGGGATCACCGGCCGTCGTCCCCCGTCCTGGTGAGGACGTGGCGTCGAGACGGTGCGTTCGCGGCGTCACAAGCAGCCCGTGTGTCACTATCTGGATGGTACAGAGACATCGCATTCAACACGACATCTGTGAGAAAAATAGGTATTTCTACTGGGTTTTTGTCCATTTACTCCCATATAAAACTACTATTTGTGTTGTATGATCTTAGTTTTTATCCGTCTCTGTGCGTGTTACTTACCGGATCGATCGACCAGCGCACCGTTGCGTACCTCCGGTCGCCGGGACGGTGGGAGATGGATCTGCGCGGTTGCGAGGGTCGTTCTCCCCCGGGCACACGGCCGCGTGCCGGATTCGACGCTCGATCAGGCGCCCGAGAGCCGTCGAACGCGGTCGCCGCAGCGACGACGAACTACCACCGGCAGGTCACGAGCGACTCGTCGCCGGCCTCGTCGGTCTCGACCGTGATCGACCGGTCGAGGCCGAAGGCGACGCCCGTGCCGAAGAAGGAGGCGACCGGGTGGTCGAACGCGGTGGGATCGTCCGTGACGCCGCCGTCGACGGCGAACGTGATCCGCCGCGAGTCGGCGTCGACCTCGGGATCGACCCGGTCGACGAGTTCGAACTGCTCCACGAGGGCGTCACTCAACTGGGCGGCGAGCGGCGCCGGCTCGTCGGCGACCGGGCCGTTCGTCGTGCGCCGGAACTCGTCGACCATGCGCGCGGCGGTCGGCCGGAGCGCCACGCCGCGCTGGTGGTCGGCCTCCGGGAGGACGAACAGCGACCGGAGGTCGTCGGCCTCCGGGAGGTCGTAGCCCGGCGACTGGGGGACGTACAGCCGGACGGGGGCGCCGACCGGGTCCGTGGTTTCGACGGGGACGTAGACGCTGGTCGCCTGGAGTCCGAGTTCGTCGCGGAGCCTCGACCCGGTGTCGGCGACCGCATCGTACACCGACTTCCCGACGGTCGCGGTCACCGGGCGCTCGGGCGTGAGATACCACGTGAGCAGGCCGCCGAAGACGCCGATCGCCCCGAGGACGAACAGCACCTGCCGGGCCGGCGGGAACAGCGCCCCCCCGGCGACGCCGACGACGCCGACGACCGCGAGGCCGATCGCGGCCCGCCGGTGCTCGACGCGTCGCGCGCGGGCGTACTCGTTCCGCAGGCGGTCGTTCTCCGCCCGGAGCCGCTCGACCAGGACGGCGAGTTCGTCCGCGTCGCGGTCGTCGAGCGCGCGCGCCGTTGAGGCGCCGTCCCCACCCCCGTCAGCGGCCTCTCGCCTCCCGTCGTCCCGGGCATCGGCCCGGACCGGGTCGGTCGCCCCGTCGGGCTGCGAGTCGCTTTCGGGGTCGATCCGGCCGCCGTCTGGACGGGCGTCGCGTCGCACGTGCTTCGTCACTGTGAGGGTCCTCCATCGGTCGTCGACGTCGCATTCGTCGGGTCGTCGCTCGCCGCCGCGTTCGTCGGGTCGCCGGTCGACGCCTCCGGGCGTGGCGCCTCGTCGAGGAGCCCGAGCCCGAGGAGCTGGTACCGGTGCAGGCCGTAGGAGCCGAGGCCGACGACGGCCAGCACCCCCGCGGCGAGCCAGTAGCGCGCGTCGGTCGGGGCGTACGCGACCGCGACGGCACAGAGCGGGCCGGCCAGCGCGGCGAACGCCACCAGGGGCCGCGGCGAGTTCCAGGCGGTCGTCAGGTCGACCGCGAGGAGTCCCAGACAGCCGAGGCCCACGAGCACGAACGCGAGGGTCGCGTCGAGGCCCCCACCGACGCCGACGAACGCCAGCGCCGACACGGCCACGACGAGCTCGACCCGCACGCGGAGCCACAGGAGGCTCAGGAGGACGCCCACGCCTGCCCCGAGTCCCCCGGCGACGAGCGACAGTCCCGCCGTCTGGACGGCCATCGGGAGCAGTCCGGCGACCGTCGTCCGCGCGTCGCGCGCGGTGGCGGGGGGGGCGTAGGCCGTCCCGTGCGGTCGGTCGGTCACGCGCGATCACCGCCGCCGGTCGGCCCGGGACCGTTCGCAGCCGTCTCCGGTCGGCTGTCTCGCGTCGCGTTACCGGCGCGGCCGTCGGTGGCGGCTCGGGTCGAACCGTCGGCGCGCGACCGTCGACCCGAGCGCCGTCGAGCGAGGACCGCCTGCAGTCGATCACCCGGTGCGACCTCGAAGGCGGTCACGCGCTGCAGTCCCGAGAGGCGTCGACGGAGCCGTTCGAACTCGCGGTAGCGTTCGTACGCCCGGTCGAGGTCGTCGAGCCCGGTCGGCTCGTAGAGCACTCGCGGGGCCAGGAACACGAGCGCGCGGCCGCTGCTCCCGCGAGCGACCTTGGCGGCCTCGTGGATCTCGCCCGGGTCCGAGTCGTCGGTCACGATGACCGTCCACGTCGGGCCCTGGATCCGACGCAGGCGCGTCTGCACCGTCCGAAAGAGCGGCCGATCCGCGAGTCGGTGGACGTACCGCTCGGTCGGGGCGAAGTACGGATGCAGCGTCGCCTCGAGTTGGTCCGTCGGCTCCGCCCCCCTCGCGCCAGCGGTACGCGCCGCCAGCCGCCTCGCCCGCGCGGGACCCGTGAGGGTCGTCGTCGACCCACGAGTCCGTGATCGAGCGTCGCCCGCTCGATCGGCGTCGCTCGCCGGCTGGTCCTCGCGGCCGACCGGGGCGGTCGGGCGCAGCGTCGAGAGGTGTCGTCGAACCTGCTGGTAGTGCTCGCGGGTCGTCCCCGGTTCCCGGGCGAACGTGATCCCGCCGTCGCCCACCGTGTAACAGCCGAGCGGGTCGTCGTACGCCTCGGCGTTGGTCACGAGTCCGAGCGCCGCCTCCCGGAGGTACTCCAGGACGGTCGCCCCGGCCCGACCGGCGCCCATCCGCGCCCGGTGGTCGACGACCAGCGCCGTCTGGTGGGAGTTCATCACCTCGTACTCGCGGACGTGGGGCACCGTGAGCCGGGCCGTGGCCTTCCAGTCGATGCGCGAGAGGTCGTCCCCGGCGACGTACTGGCGGACTTCGAGCGGTTCGATCCCCTGGCCGGGCTGGTCGGTCTCGTGTTCCCCGTAGTCCGTCTCCAGGGGGTCACCCCCCTGGCCGACGTGGAGGCGGTCGGGGCCCCGGGGCTGGACGTTCACGGTGACCGCGTCGCCGCGGCGAACTGTCTCGGCGGCGAACCCACCCGGCGACGACAGCGTGACCGCCGGCGCGTCGATGGTGTGGGTTCCCGCGATCGGCGTCTGCACCTGAATCAGCGTCGCCGCCTCCGTCTCGCCGGGGGGAAGCGCCAGTCGGTCGGTCCCGCCGACCACCTCGACGCCGGGCGGCGGGGCCGCGTCGATGGCGACCCCCACGGGCGACGCCGCGGCCAGCGTCCCCCGCAGCCTGAGCGTCGTCGGTTCGCTCACGGTGACCTGCGGTCGGTCGACGCCCTGGTCCACGTCCACCGCGGTCCACCCGGTGGTTTCAGCAACGTACGCCCACTGGTGGGCGAGGAGCCACCCGCCCAGGCCGGCCGCCGCGAACAGCAGGATCGGAGCCGCGGCGACGGCGCCGAGCGTCGCACACACCGCACAGAGCGCGGCCGTCACCCAGGACCGGGGTCCCCATCGCATGTCGAGGTAGTCTCTCGCCCCGAACAGTAAAAATGGTCGGAAGCCGCGGCTCACCGACCGAACGCGTCCCGGGATCGACGCGCCGGGTTCGGTCCTCTCCGCGGCGGCCGTGGCCCACCGTACTGCGGCCCCACCGCGAAGAAACGCCGTCCGTCGACGACGGGCGCTCCCGACCGGGTCGGAACCGTCGTTCGACCGAAAGGTGGGCTAATAGTGTAGGCACAAGACATTAATGTTAAAGAGAATAATAGTCCCGTTGACTTGTCTCCATCGAAACGACACCACTCGTGCTCGTTAGGAGGTGCGGACTCACCCGTGACCCGTGTCGCCGCGGTCGGCAGGGGGGTCCGCCGTGAGCGCTGAGTCTGGTGGGGAATCGGCGCTCGTCCTGGGGCCGGCCATCCCCGCGAGCGAGACGACCGACTGTCTCGACCTGTTCGACGTCTCGGGGGCCGCGAGCGTCCTGCACGTCGACTACGTTCGGTCGCCCGAGTGGCGGCTCCGCCAGTGGTCGTCCGCCGACCGGCCCCAGCTGGAGCGACTGGGAATCCTGCGCGTGGGGTGGCGCGGGAACGCCGTCCGCCCCGTCGAACGCCTCGGGTCCACGCTTGACGTCGACGTCGACGTCCGAACCGTCGAGGAACCCGGCAACCTCACCGGCGTCGGCCTCCGGCTGATCCAGTTGCTCGAACGGCTCGCCGACGGCCCCGGATCGACGGTGGTCTGCGTCCACTCCCTGTCGGTGATGCTCCAGTTCGTCTCGCTCGCCAGGCTGGCGAAGTTCATCCCCGCGTGTAACGAGCAGTTCGAGCGCTTCGGGGCCCGGGGACACTTCCACCTCGACCCAGACGCGCACGACGACGAGACGGTCGAACGGCTACGCGGATGCTTCACCCCGACCGACGAGACCGCGCTCCGGCGCAGTACGGTGTCCCTCGAGGCCTAGGGCGGCCCGATATGCCGCTCGTCGCCACCGCCCCCCGATCCGTCGTATCCGTCCGGCCGTGTTACAACGAAAGGCGAGCCGAAAGCTTACCCCAGCCAGGGTGGTCAAAAAGTGAACATTATTAGTGGTGGGGGCGACACGGTAGCCCATGAATTTTCGTTTCATTCGGGGGCCTGAAATCGATTTACCGACGCACCTCCTCCTCTTCAGTCTCGCGACGACGATCGCCGCACTGGCGTACGTCCCCTTCTCGCCCGGACCGCTGTTGATGGACGCCCTCGCGGTACTCGTCCCGCTCGGTGTTTCCCTGGGTCTCGGTCTCTTCACGCTTCGGGCACAGCGAGGCGAACTCCACGCCGACGAGACCCATCTCGTCGTCGTCTACGGGTGGGCCGGGACGTTCGTCTCGGCGACGATCTCCGGCTTGATGATCGCGCTCCATCACCTCAACGACGTCCCGCTCGGTGGCGTGGTCGATCAGTTGCTCATCGTCGTCAGCGTCGGCCTCGGGGGCGGTGTCGTGGTGGGGTACGCAGTGTTGCAGAATCGCGGGGGCGAGGTGCCGCAGCGACGCGCCGGCCGGCCGTCGCCGTCGACCGACCGGGATCGGGAAGACGTGCTTCTGGAGACGACCTGGACGACCCACACCGGCCCGAAGCCGATCCTGACGGCGACGGTCGAGGCGCTGGCGGCCCACGAGGACGTCGATCCGCTCGAACTGCCGCCGCTCTCGAACGCCATCAACCCCGCCGTCTTCGCCGCGTTGCGGGAGACCGAGAACTCACGGTGGCAACTGACGTTCTACACCGACGAGTACGAGGTCAGGGTGAGCAGCCTCGGCACCATCACCGTGTTCTCGGCCGACCCGTCGACGGCGCGTCCGGCGGGCCCCACTGTGAATCTCGACGAGGAGTCCTCTTCCAGCTAGCGTGCCCGCCCGTCATCGTTTCACCGGCGAGGGGATGTGCCACGGCCTGTCGGACTGCTAGCCCGACGATGGCGGGACGAGCAGGGTCGCCACCCGGTCGTGTCGGCGCATTCGATCCCTCATTTTAACGGAACTATTCGGACACAACGTCTTGGGAACTTCCATCCTTTCGTCAGCGAATGTAACGAGACCTTTCGATGGGACGGTTGTAGGCCCGTTTCCGGTACCTGATTTGGTATTATCTCTACCATACATGGGAAAAAGCGGTCGAATTGTTGCTATTATATCTCTTTCCGGTGCATCCACGCCGTTACGGACCGTTGGACGAAACGACGGGTTCGGCAAAATAGGTGCGCTCGAAACGAGCGTTTGTGTAATGTTATTTGTCTATCAGGGGTGAGGGGCTGTACGGACAACGAGGGGGGAGCGGAGACGTCTCCCGAGGGCCGAGACGTGGCTCTCGACGGCGGCGGTGGATCGGGACCACGGATCGTTTGGTGGTTCGCGTGCCCGGCGAGCGTGGCGGGGTAACTCCTCCGACCACCCCCCACCCCCAAAATTATAAGGTAGAATGACATCATGAGTGGGTTACCGATGAGCTCCAGAGGCGTTCGTAGCCAGTGGCGTGAGCAGATCAGCCAGCCGGAACACGAGGTAGTGGAGGAGCGGAACGTCGAGGTGACCATGCGCGACGGCGTGCAACTGGCGGTCAACGTCTTCCGCCCGGACGCCGAGGGCGAGTTCCCGGCGCTGGTGGCGATGGCCGGGTACGGCAAGGAGACGCAGGACCTCCCGCTGTCGCCGCAGCCGCTGGGCGAGAGCGCGGTGTGGGACGGCACGATCGAGGCCGGCGACCCCGAGGAGATCGTCCCGCGGGGGTACGTCTTGGTCGTTGCCGACGTGCGCGGGACCGGGGACTCCGGCGGCGAGTTCACCGGCATGATGGCGTCCCACGAGGGCGAGGACGGCCACGACCTCATCGAGTGGATCGCCGAGCAGCCGTGGTGCGACGGGAACGTGGGGATGACCGGGTACTCCTATTTCTCGTTCACGACGCTCAAGACCGCACTCGAACGCCCCGAGCATCTGGAGGGCATCTTCGTCTCCCACGCGCTCTCCGATTTCTACCGCGACGGGGTCTACCCTGGCGGCGTGCTGAACATGTTCTACTACGGGCTCTGGGACGGCCGCAACGGGTCGAGCGGTATCCCCGCGAACAACGCCGTCTCGAAGGTCATGCGGGACTGGTCCGAGGAGGAGATCGAGCGTCGGCGGGGGGAACTCCTGGACGATCCCGACATCCGCCACCAGCCGAACCTCTACCACCTCCTGCACTACCCGTTCAAGAACCCCATGTTCTTCGACATGCTGATGAACCCCTACGACGGGGAGTTCTGGGAGGAGCGCTCGATCTACCCCCGGGTCGAGAACATCGACGTCCCCTCGTTCGTCATCGGGAAGAATCCCCACAGCCTGAAGGGATTCTGGGAACTGTACGAGCAACTCGAGACCACCAAGAAGCTGCTGGTGAAACCCCCCGGGCCGGAGGAGCGACCCTGGCGCGAGGACGTCGAGTTGCTGATCCGGTGGTTCGACCACTGGCTGAAAGACAACGACACCGGCCTGCTCGACGAACCGCCGATCGAGATCGCCATGCAGGGCGTCCACGAGCGCCGCCACGAGACCGAGTGGCCGGTTCCGGACGTCGAGTGGGAGTCCTGTTACCTCCGGCGGCGGGGCCAGCTCTCCTTCGCCCCGGAACGCTACCAGCCCGAACCCGACTCCTTCCTCCAGGAACCGCTCCACGTCTCCCAGGAACGCGGCTCGGTCAGCTACGTGAGCCAGCCCATGCCCGGGACGCTCCGGATCGTGGGTCCGGCGTCGCTGAACTTCTTCGCCTCGATCGATCAGCCCGACACGACCTGGATCGTCTCCCTCTCCGACGTGGCCCCCGACGGGTCGGAGGAACGCCTGGAGAAGACGTACCTGAAGGCCTCACACCGGGCCGTCGATCCGGATCGATCCGAACCCGGCCAGCCGTACCACCCCCACACGGAGGCGTCGGTCGAGCAGATCGAACCCGGGGAGATCAACGAGTACAACGTCGGCCTTGGGCCGTTCGCGAGCGTCCTGTCCGCGGGCCACCGGCTCAAGCTGACGATCGAGAGCATGGAGTCCCCCCTCGACGACGAGATGCACGTCCACTACCACCCCCACCTCTGTAGCAGCCGGACCACGCTCCACAAGATCTACCGGAACGACGAGTACCGGTCGCACCTGCGACTGCCGACGGTCGACGTCGACGACGAGGTCCTCGACGCGCTGTCGAACGACAGCCACCTGGGCGGCTCCGCGACGCACTGATCCGGTCGCGTCGACCTCTCGGTTCTCCCCCGCTCTCCTCTCGGTTCTCGCCGCGCTCGGTCTCGTCACGTGGGATGGCGCCCGGTAGGGGCCGTGGTAGCCGACCAGGGGGCGCGACGGTCGATCAGGGGCCGCCGGTGTGCACCCACCCGCCCTCGACGAGGAGCGATTCGCAGGTGACGTACGACGACAGCTCGCTCGCGAGGAACACGGCCGCGTTGCCGAGGTCCTCCGGCAGCCCGAGGCGGTCGAGCGCCGTCTCGGCGGCCCGCGCTCGGCGCTGTTCGTCGGTCCCCTTCTCGACGTCGAGTCCCGTCTCGGCGGTGTACCCGGGCTTGATCGCGTTCACCCTGATCTCGGGGCCGAGGATCTCTCCCAGCGCGTAGGTCATGGACTGGATCCCGCCCTTGGCCGCGCAGTAGAAGGCCGCCCCCGGGGCGTCGAACCCCCTGTCCGCGGCGGTGCTGGAGACGTTGATGATCGAGCCGCCGTCCCCGTCCAGCATCGCCTTCGCCGCTTCGCGACAGCCGAGGTACGTCCCCCGGAGGTGGACGTCCAGCATGGCGTGGTAGTCGTCGACCGTGGACTCCAGAAAGTCGGTCGCGTGGGCCACGCCCGCGTTGTTGACCATGACGTCGATCCCGCCGAGTTCCTCGGCCGTCCCGACCGCCGCCTCGACGTCCGCCGGTTCCGTCACGTCACAGTCGGCGTAGACGGCCCGGGCGTCCGTCCGGTCCTCGATGGCCGCCACCGTGGGGAGGGTGTCGGGCGTGCTCGGCGTCCGCGTGACGTCCGCGACGACGACGTCCGCCCCGTGTTCGGCGAGCGCGAGCGCGATTCCGCGTCCGATGCCGCTGGCTCCGCCCGTGACGACCGCCGTGCGGTCTGTCAGCAAATCTGACATACACGAGGGGATCCGATCCCGATATATAAGCGTTGTCCACAGCACCCCGGATCGTGGAAAACACTATCACGTTGGGGGATGAGGGAGCGGTGTACGATGATTCCAGAACCGTCTCAAGACGAGTTCGAGGAGGGATACGTCGACGCCAACGGCGTAGAGACACATTACTGGGAGCGAGGGCCGGAGGAGGGCCGCCCGATCGTCCTCGTTCACGGCGGCGGGTCGGGCGCCGACTCGTGGGGCAACTGGAAGTACGCGATGCCGCTGCTGGCCGACGCCGGATTTCGCACCTTCGCCATGGACATGGTCGGCTTCGGGAAGTCCGCGACGCCGGACCCCGACGCGTTCGACTACACGAACCAGGCCCGGATCGATCAGGTGATCGGCTTCGTCGAGGCGCTGGGGCTGGATCGGCCGAGCCTGATCGGGAACTCGATGGGCGGCGCCGCGTCGATGGGCGTCGCCATGCAGTCCCCCGAGACCATCGACAAGCTGATCCTCGTCGGCGGCGCCGGCCACCTCACGCCCGACGAGCGGCCCCAGTTCTCCCGCGACGCCATCGACACGCTCTCCAGTTTCGACGGGTCGCGCGAGGCGATGTTCGACGTCGTCGACGTCCTCTCGGAGACGGACTGGTTCGACAAGGCCGCGATGGTCGACCACCGGCTGTCGAACCTCGAACGGCCCGGCATCGAGGCGGCCTTCGCCGAGACGATGCGCATCGCCACCGGGGGCGACATGTACTACGACGACGATGAGATCGCCTCGGTCGACGTCGAGACGCTGATCATCAACGGACGCGACGACCTGGTGATCCCCCCGGAGGGCGCCTTCGGGCTGTTCGACCTCATCGACGACTCGACGGTCCACGTCCTCCGCAACTGCGGCCACTGGGTGATGGTCGATCAGGTCAAGTGGGCGACGGCGCTGATCGAGGACTTCTTCGAGGACGTCCACTAGCCCCGTTTCGCCGGTGCTTCGCACACTCCCTTTCCTGACGAGCCGAGGCTGGCACCTCGGTGCCCTGACGCCGTCGCCGTCGGGATGCGTCGAAGGACGTCTCGCCGCCGTCTGGATGCGTCGAAGGGCGCCCCGCCGCAGTCAGGACGCGTCGAAGGGCGCCTCGCCGCCGTCGGACTCGGGGTCCCAGGCCGCCTCGTAGAACGTCGGCAGGTCGGGGAACGGCGCGTCGACGTCCAGTTCGTCCCACCGCTCGGCGACGTGCTCGTAGGTCTCGCGGCGCAGGGCCAGCCGCTCCGGGAACTCCCCCTCCTCGTAGTACTTGTAGTTCTTCGTCGCGTCCAGCCACAGTTTCGCGCCGTGTCGGCGCATGTCCTCGGGGAGCGAGGGGTCGAGCGGGTACCCCCAGGTGTCCTCGATCACCTGGACGTCCTCGGCCGGGTGGAACCGCGTGGCGAGCGCCCAGAGCACCTGGTTGATGTCCGTCGGTTCGACGTCGTCGTCGACGATCACCACGAACTTCTGGAAGTACGCCGACACGGGCGCCCCGGACACCACCGACGCGACCTGGGCGGCGTGGCCCGGGTACTGCTGGTCGATCGAGACGAAGGTCATGCCGCCGCCTCCGGCGGCCTGCGGCGGGTTGTACACCCCCTCGATGCCGGGGACCCCGAGGTCGCTCTCCAGCGAGTTCCAGATGCGCGCCCCGCGCATCGCGACGCTCTTGACGCCGTTGTCCCCGCCGGGGTAGTCGGCCTCGGCGGCGACCGTCAGAATCGGATCGTCGCGGTAGTGGACCGCCTCGAACGTGGCCGTCGGGGACTCCTCGACCTCCTCGCCGTAGTAGCCGGTGAACTCCCCGAAGGGGCCCTCCGAGCGCATGTCCCCCGGTTCGAAGCGGCCCTCGGCGACGATCTCGGCGTTCGCCGGGATCGGGAGGCCGGTCACCTCGCCCTCGACCAGTTCGATCGGGCTGCCGCGCACGCCGCCGGCGTACTCGAACTCGTTCTCGGCCTCGCCGTACTTCGAGCCGGAGACGAGGAGCAACTCGGGGAGGATGCCGTAGGCCACGGCCACGTCCAGCGGTTCGCCCCGCTCCCACTGCTGTTCGAGGTGCGCCCGCATGTCCTTCCCCTGGACGGCGTTGATCGACGCCGCGTTCTCGGACTGCACCATGCCCCGGTACGTGCCGACGTTGATCGCACCCGTGTCGGGGTTCTCGGTGACGACGGCACAGGCCGTCCCGATGTACCGTCCCCCGTCGCGGGGCCACGTCCGGGGGGAGGGGAACTCGAACAGGTCGACGTCGTCGCCGTAGTCCGAGTTCTCGTACACCGGCCCGTCGCGCACGAACGTCGGGTCGATCCGCGTCCCGAAGCGGTCGCGCCCGAGCGAGATGAGCTCCTTCATGTCGAGGTCGGGGTCCTCGTTCATGCTCAGGGCGAGGCGCGTCGTGCTGGAGCCGAACAGGTTCCACAGGGCCCGGAACCCGTCGTCGTGATTCGTGATGTTCTCGAACAGGAGCGCGGGCGCCCCGATCTCCTTGTTCACGCAGTAGGCGATCGCCCCCATCTCCTCGTTCCAGTGGACCTCGGCGTCGATGCGCTCCAGGGAGCCGAGCGCCTCGGCCTCGTCGATCCAGTCTCGCAGATCTCGCGACATGCGCTCCACCACGAAACTGCCGGTATTCAAGGTTCGGGTCGCCAGAGACGGCGGTCAGGAGACGGGCTCGACGTGGACGTCCACGACGGCGGGCGTGCCGTCCTCGACCGCGTCCGCGGCCGCCCGGAGCGACGAGCGGAGGGCCGACCGCTCCGTGACGCGCTCGGTGTGGGCCCCGGCGACCTTCGCGGGGTGGGAGAGGTCGAGGCGCGGGACGAACGTGCTCCCGGGCACGCCCAGGTCGGCCGCGACGCCGTCGGGGTGCTGCCCCTGCGTCGACAGCGAGACGGCGTTCCAGCCGCCGTTGTTCACCACGACCGTCAGGGTCGGCGCGTCGTGTGCGGCCGCGAGCCAGGCGCACGCGGTCGGGTTCGCGAACACGTACGCGCCGTCGCCGACCGTCGCGATCACCCGGCTGTCCGGCTCGGCGAGCTTGACGCCCACGGCCGCGGCCGCCCCCCAGCCGAGGCCCGACCCGCCGTAGCCGCGGTAGCTGCCGGGCCGGGACAGGTCGACGTGGGTCAGCACCGCCCCGGAGCTCGTGGTCGCGTCGTTGACGACGACGGTCCGGTCGTCGACCAGGTCGTCGACGGCGGCCGCCACGACCGCCGGCGTGAGTCGGTCGTCCTCGCGGTGGGCCGCGAGCGTCTCGCGGGCGTCCCGCTCGATGGCGCGATGGCGCTCCCGCCAGGCGTCCCGGCCCGTCGCGCCGGTTTCGGGGTCGAGGCGCCCGGCCAGCCGGTCGAGGGTCGCGATCGGGTCGGCGGCGACCGTCACGTCCACGCCGAAGTCCCAGCTCGGGTAGGTCGCCTTCGTCGGCTCCGGGTCGATCTGGACGACCGGCGCGTCCGTCGGCGGCGAACCCTGCCAGGGGATCCACGGCACGTCCACGTCCACCGCGAGCACGAGGTCCGCGCGGTCGAAGGCGGCGGCCGGATCGAACCCGGCGTGGAGGTCGTGCGCCCGGGGGAAACACAGCCGCGTGGGCGCGTGTTCGATCACGCCGGCCCCGGCCGTCTCCGCGAAGTCGACGAGCGTCCGGACGGCCGCGCGTTCGTCGGCCGCGTGGCTCCCCCCGACGACCACGACCGGGCGGTCGGCGGCCGTAAGGAGGTCGACCAGGTCGTCGAGCGTCGCGTCGTCGGCCCCCGGCCGCCGGATCGAGCGAACCGACCGGCCGTCCCCGCCGGTCGGGTGGATTGGCGTCTCCAGCGCCTCCCGGGTCGCCGTCACGTAGGTCGGTCCCTGCGGGACGTCGCGCGCCCGTTCGAGCGCGCGGACGACCGTCTGATCCGGATCCGCCGGCGGCTGGTACTCCCCGGTCCACCGGCAGTACTCCCGGACGATGCCGGGCTGATCGAAGACGTCCTGGACGTACTGCACGACGTTGTTGCGCGAGCCGACGAAGCCGTCGTCGGTGATCGGCGCCAGCCCCGCGAGCACGACCAGCGGCACGCGCGACCGGTGGGCGTTGTGGAGCGCCGCCCCGAGGTTCTGCGTCCCGACGTCCACGTGCACGAGGACGGCCTGGGGCTCGCCCGTGGCGGCGGCGTGGCCGTGGGCCGCGCTCATCGCCGCGAACTCGTGGGGACAGATCACGAGTTCCGGGAACGCCGCCGTCTCACCCGCCGCGTCGAGCCTCGCGGCGGCCTCGAGTAACGGCGCGTGATCGGTTCCGAGGTTGGCGAACAGTCGCGTGACCCCGTGCTCGCGGAGCGACCGGAGCATCCGCTCGGCGGCCACGACCGTCTCCGGGGACTCGGTCGCCGTCCCCGGCGTTCGACGGTCCGGGCCGTCTGCGTCGTCAGAACCCATGGCTGCACTATCCATCAGCCCGCCGCAAATACTTACCCCCGGCGCCCTTTATCAGGCCGTGACACCAAGGCACCGAGTACCATGAAGGCAGCCCGATACTACGGCGCGCGCGACGTCCGGGTCGAGGACGTCGACCCACAGCCATGCGGTCCGAACGACGTCCGGATCGAGGTGGCGGCCTGCGGCATCTGCGGGTCGGACCTCCACAACTACGCCGACGGTATCGGACGCCCGGCCGACGAGCCCCACCCCGTCACCGGCGAGACGCTGCCGATCACCATCGGCCACGAGGTCGGCGGCACCGTCGTCGAGGTAGGGGCGGACGTCGAGGGGCCCGACGTCGGGACGACGGTCACCGTCAACCCGATCCTCTGGTGTGGCGAGTGTCGGTACTGCGACGCCGGCCGCTACCACCGCTGTGCGAACCGGGGGTTCGTCGGCCTCTCGGGGGGCGGCGGGGGCTTCGCCGAGGAACTCGTCGTGTCGGCGGAGAAGGCCGTCCCCGTTCCCGAATCCGTGCCGGCCGAACTGGCCGCGACGGTCGAGCCGTACACCGTCGCCCTCCACGCCGTCAACCGGTCGGCCTTCCGGACGGGGGACGACGTCGCGGTGTTCGGCGCCGGCCCCATCGGCCTCATGACCGTCCAGCAGCTCCGGGCCGCCGGCGCCGGCGACATCTACGTCTCCGAACCCCGGGACGCCCGGCGCGAGCGCGCGGCCGACTGCGGCGCGGACGTCGCCCTCGACCCGGCCGAGGCGGACCCGGTCGAGCGGATCCACGCGGCGACCGGCGGCGTCGACGTCGCCTACGAACTCGCGGGCGTCGAGGGGACCGTCGGACAGGCCATCGACGCGACCAGGGCTGGCGGCGACGTCACGGTCGTCAGCCTGTTCCAGGACCCGGTCGCCATCCAGCCGACCGCCATTGTCGGCCGCGAGCGGACGGTCACCGGCACCGCCGCGTTCCAGGGCGGTCCCCGCGCCGCCGAGGAGTTCTCGGTGACGATCCGTCGGTTCGCGACCGGCGACCTCGACCCCGAGTCGCTGGTCACGGCTCGGCTCGGTCTCGACCGGATCGACGACGGCTTCCGGCGGTTGCTCGACGACGACGGCGACGTCAAGGTGCTCGTCCGCCCCTGAGACGCCGCGTTCGCTCCGCCGGTGCCCTCCCCCGGGACGGCCTCGGGGTGAGCTCGCGGCCCCGGGGCCGCCCCCGCCTGGAACATTTATGACACCGGGGGGAGTCGTGTGAACCGATGCCGCCGGAGATTGCGAAACTCGGACACGTAGCGCTCGTCACGCCGTCCCTCGAGGACTCGGTCTGGTTCTTCCGGGACGTGATCGGCCTGCGGGAAGTCGAGCGGGAGGGGGGGACGGTGTTCCTCCGCGGCCTGCGCGACTGGGAGCATCACACCCTCTCGCTCAGAGAGGGCGACCGGGCCGCGCTCGATCACGTGGGGTGGCGCACGCGGTCGGCCGAGGACGTCGACGCCTTCGCCGACCGACTGACCGACGAGGGGATCGACGTGACCCGGCTCGAAGCCGGCGAGGAGACCGGCCAGGGGGAGGCGGTGCGGTTCCGGATCCCCGCCGGCCACCAGTTCGAGGTGTACTTCGACACCGAGACGCCCGACCCCCCCGGGGAGAAACGGTCGCGGCTCAAGAACCGCGTGTACAACCTCGCCGACGCGTCGCCCTCGATCCCCCGTCGGATCGACCACGTCAACGTCCACGGCCCCGACGTCACCGCGACCCACGAGTGGCTGCAGGAGGTGCTCGGCTTCCGGATGAACGAGTACGCCCTCGACGACCAGGGCGACCGCCGCGGCGGCTGGCTGAGCAACAACTCGCTGGTCCACACGCTCGCGTACGGCGCCGAGAAGGGCGCCGACGAGGCCACGTTCCACCACGTGGCCTTCTACCTCGACAGCTTCGGCGACCTGATGAACGCGGCCGACGTCGCCCGCGAACGCGGCCTCGACGTGGAGGGCGGCCCCGGCAAACACGGGATCACGCAGGCGAACTTCCTGTACATCACCGACCCGGCGAGCGGCATCCGGGTCGAACTGTACAACGGCGGCTACCAGATCTTCGACCCGGACTGGGAGGCCATCGAGTGGGACGCCGACGAGGCGGCCGAGGGGCTGACCTGGTTCGGCAACCCGCCGAACCAGGAGACCGTCCCCGTCGAGTAGCGCGTCGACGGCCGTTCGAGCGGATCACTCGCGGTCGGCGTCGCCTCGACTGTCCGGGGCGTCGTCTTGGCCGCCCGGAGCGTCGCCCTGACTGCCCGGAGCGTCGCTCTGGCCGCCCCGGCCATCGGCCCCGTCGAGCCCGAACCGCCTGACCCGGGCTTTGATCTCCTCGGTGTTCGGATACCCCTTGTACTGGTTCGCCTTCACCCGCATCGGGCCGCCGACGTGGAACCGCTCGTACAGTTCCTCGCGCCCGCCGAAGCCCGAGAGGGCGATGTCGAAGGCGAGTTTCTGGACGCCCAGCCGCTCCCGGGCGTCGACGTCTTTCCCGCGGAAGTAGGTCGCGACGTCGCCCCCGAGCGGCGAGTCGGCTTCGAGGTCCTCCCACGCCGGCACGCCGACGAGGCCGCTGCCGCCGAGGTCCTTCAGGATCTGGACGAACCGCTGGTAGCGGTCGGCGAAGTTGCTCAGCGCGGCGTTCAGCGTCGCGTAGTCGGGGACCAGGTAGTCGGTGTCGCGGTAGGTCGTGGCCTGGCGCTCGGCGGCCAGCACCGCGGCGTTCAGCAGGTTCGCCGCCTCGGCGATCTCGCCGAGCTTCGACTGGACGTGGAAGTACTCGTCGATGCCCGTGCTCTCGGCGAGCATGACCGCCACGCCGAAGACGAACTCCGCCTTGACGAGGTCCTTGGTGACGGTCTGGTGGGAGGCGAACGCGGGCTGGGCGGTCTCGCGCCACGCGTTCGCCACGTCCACGTCGCCGTCGACGAAGACTCGCTCGTCGGGGACGACCACCTCGTCCAGCACGACGAAGGCGTCCATCTCGTCCAGCCGACTGGCGAGCGGGTGGTTCCGGGCGTCGTTGGGGGACAGCGACGGCCGGCAGATGAGCCGGAGGCCGTCGGCCTCGACCGGGACGGCGAAGGCGAGCGCCTCGTCGGCCTCGTCCTCGCCGTAGTGGCCGAACGGGAACAGCAGGAGCTCGTCGGCCTGCGGGCCGAGCGTCGCGAGCATCCGCGCCCCGCTGACGACGATGCCGTCTTCGGTCTCCCCGACCTTGCGCAGCGCGCCAGGGCGCTCGACGTCGTCTTCGGCCCGGAACGACGACCCCTTCGAGCGGTCGATCTGGGGGTCGATCAGCGCGTGGGTGAGACACAGGTCGTTCTCGCGGCAGTACTCGTAGTAGCGGACGACGTTGTCGCCGCGCCGGTGGCCGTCGGCGTCGAACACCTCGTGGGAGACGGCAAGCGCCATCAGCCCCGTCGCGAGGAAGTCGTTGAGCCGGGCGGCGTACCCGCCCGTCCGCTCGTGCCAGCAGCGGGTGGCCTCCCGGCGGGCGACCAGGTCGTCGACGGTCTCCGGCCGCCTGTAGAAGACGCTCACGCGCTCCCCGCTCAGCGGCGACTCGTAGGTGAGCCGATCCTCGTACTCGGGATCGTGCTGGAGGTCGAACAGGTCGGCGTGGGTGTCGATCAGTTCCCGGGTCGCGGGGTGGGTCGTCACGTCCTCGATCCGGTCGCCCTTGTAGTAGACCGTCCGGTCGTCGCGGAGGCGTCGCTTGTACGCCTCGCCGGTGCTAACTCCCATACCACCCCCCTTCCCGGGGAGCCCGCTTAGTTGTTAGCGTCCGGACGACGGTAGCCCCCGCGTCCGGCCGTCTCGGCGACGCCGACGATCCGAATCGATCAGTCCGCGGGCTCCGGCCGGGCCATGTCCTCCTCGACGGTGCTCGCCTGGTTCGTGTCGATGATCTCCTGGCCTTCGGATCGGGCGAACACCTTGGCGTCGTCCGGGGCGACCGCGAACCGAACCGTGCCGTCGTCGGCGACGTGGCCCGGTTCGGTGCTCCGGACGAGGACCGTCGACTCGCCGACGTCGACCTCGTACTCGATGAAGTCGCGCGTGGCCGCCTCCATCGCGAGGTTCCCCTCGATCACGTTGTCCCCGTCGGCCGAGTCGGTCGGCCCGAGTATCCGACAGGCCTTCGGCCGGAAGCAGAGGTAGACCTCCTGGCCCGCGGTGAACCCGCTTCGATCCGTGCCGACCCGCAGCTCGCCGATCCCCGTCTCGACCACCGTCGTCGTCTCGTCGACCGCGGCGATCCGGCCGGGGACGGTGTTGCAGTGGCCCATGAAGTTCATCGCGAAGAACGTCTGCGGGTTCGTGTGCAACTCGACGGGATCGCCCTCCTCGACGATCGAGCCGTCGAGCATGATCGCGATCTCGTCCGAGAGGAACATCGCCTCGTCCTGCGAGTGGGTGACGTAGAGGACGGTGATGCCGAGGTCCTCGTAGAGGTCCTTGATCTCGTGGCGCATCTCGCGGCGGAGCTTCGCGTCCAGGTTCGAGAGCGGTTCGTCGAACAGGAGGAGGTCGGGTTCGGTGACGAGCGCCCGGGCGATGGCGACGCGCTGTTGCTGGCCGCCCGAGAGGTTCGTCGCGATGTTGTCGCCGTACTTGTCCAGCCCGACGCGTTCCAGGAGGTTCCGGACTCGCTCCTCGCGTTCGGCCTTGGTCCCGACCTTCTGGACCTTCAGCGGGTAGCGCACGTTCTCCTCGACGGTCATGTGGGGCCAGACGGCGTAGGACTGGAACACCATGCCGATGTCGCGGCTCTCCGGGTTGACGTTCACGCCCTGCTCGGGCGCCACCACCAGTTCGTCGTCGATGTAGATCCGCCCGCTGTCGGGCGTCTCCAGCCCCGCGACACAGCGGAGCGTCGTCGTCTTGCCACACCCGCTCGGGCCCAGTAGCGACTTCAGTTGTCCGGGCTTCACGCTCGTCGAGAGCCCGTCGACCGCCACCTCGTCGCCGTAGGTCTTCGTGAGATCCTCGATCCTGAGCTTGTGTTTCGCCATGGTTGGTCCCTGTTACCAACGGGTTCGCCTGCTACGTTATAAATCATCGCTCGATCAGTCGCCCGCTCCGCCGTCGTTCCGTGCAGGGGTGTCCCTGTGAGGTGCCTCTCTGTAGGATGCCTCCCTGTAGGGTGCCTCCGACCGTGGGTGTCTGTTCCTGTGGGGGGTGCCTCAACCCGAAGCGGCGGGACGAAGCCGCGTCGCCCGCCCGAAGGGGAGACCGATCGCACGGCGCGCGTCGGCGAGCGCACGCCGCTACGTCGCCTGGATCCGGTCGATGTTCTCCGTGAGGATCTGGTCGACTTCCCGGGCCGTCTCCTGGGAGTACAGCGTGGGGATCATCTCGGGATCGTACTCCTCCAGGCGTTTTTGCATGTGCGGGTGACCGTGTTCCATGTCGGGGATGGCGGGTTTGAACTGGAGTTCGCTCTGGATGGCCTCCTGGCCCGCCTGGCTGGTCACCCACTTCGCGAACTCCCGCGAGAGGTTCGGGGCGTCGTTCTGGTCGTCGGCCGTCACGCCGACGGCGTTGTGGTGCTCCAGCGTGTACGGCGGGTACATCACGTCGATGGGCGCGCCCTGGTCGACCCCCTCCCTGACGAAGTGCGTCGCCATGTGGACGCCCTGGTCGTACTGGCCGCCGATGATCGCCTGGATGGTCGGCGGCGACGCCGGCGTGTACTCGCTGATGTTGTTGTCCAGCTCCTGGAGGTAGCTCAGCGCTTCGTCCTCGGACTCGCCGGCCTTCTGCCGGACGAGGTACAGCGACCGCATGCTGGTCGTTGGCGTCGCCAGGCGGTTCTCCCACGTCGACCCGAGGAAGTCCTCCCAGGTCTCCGGGGGCGCGTCGACGTTGTTCGTGTTGTAGGGGGCGCCGAACGGAAGCACGATGATCGGCCAGCCCTTGCCGTAGGCCCCGCGCTCTTCGAGGACCGATCGCCGGTCTTCGGTCATCACCGCGTCCGGGTTGCCGACCTCCACCTCCGCGAGGTACGGCGCCACGCTCTCCCAGGTGAGCGCCTGCAGGCTCTGGATGGAGGCGTCCGCCTGCAGCTCCCCGGACTGGGCCTCGGTCGTGAACCGGGAGGTGACCTGCGGCCCGGGGTACACCGACTGGTTCACCGTGACCCCGTACTCCTCCTCGAAGGCGCTCAGGATGGGGCTGTAGTCGGTGGTCGTGTAGATGGTCATCGAGTCCTCGAGGTCGCTCGAACTCGACGTGGTCGTGCCCTCGCTCTCGGTCGTGTCGTCGGAGCCGCCTGATCCGTCCGATCCGCCGGAGCCGTCCGAGCCGTCGGAGCCGTCCGACCCGCTGGCGCCATCGGATCCGCCGGAGCCGTCCGACCCGTCGCCACCTGAACACCCTGCGAGACCCGCAATTCCAGCCGCGCCGAACATGGTAATCGCACGACGTCGGCTGAACTTCCGTGTGTTATTGTCAGTCATGGTCGCTGCCGTGCTCTCCTTTACCTGCCAATGATAATTATGTATTTCGGTCACGAGGCCCGCGGACGCGCCCGAAGCGTACTGCGGGGACACGATGGGGTACGTTCGGGCGTCGAGGAGCACTCCCGGGGACTCGGTACGTTCGCTCAAAAGCTGGCGAGGAGCGGCGGCGAGGAGTGGCGGAGCGAGGAGCGCGGATCGGGGGCGGGCGGCGTCGCCCGGCTACACCTTGTGGGCGACGATCGTGACGAGTCCGAGGAACGCCATCAGCATGGTCCCGAAGGCGGCGATCTGGTTGAACTGCGCCTGGTTCTGCATCGTGATGAACACCGCCGACACCATCTCGGTGTCCTGGGTGTGGAGCATGATGGCCAGGGGCATCTCCAGGAAGATGACCCCGAACCGCATCGCCCACGCGGCCTGCGTGTTCTCCTTCACGAGGCGTACGACGATGTAGCGGAACCGCTGGAAGACGGAGTCGCCGGCCATCTGGCCGGCCTCGAGGAGTTCGCTACTGATCTGGATCACGCTCGGCTCGATCACCCTGATCGTGCCGGCGATGAACCGGGTGTACATCGCGATGATGAGGATCAGCAGCGACGTGTAGATGAACCGGCCGCCGGGGACGAAGACGAGGTACACGTAGATGAGGCCCATGGCGAGCGGGACCGCCGGGAGGCCGACCACCGAAAAGGAGAGGTAGTCGACCCAGTCGCGGAACCAGACGTCGGTCTTCTGGACGACCCACGCGTTCAGGATCGACCCGGCGACCAGGAAGGTCGTCGCCACGAACGCGACGAGGAAGCTGTTCCGGAACCCGCGGATCACCTTCTCGTTCGCCAGCGGCGCCAGGAAGGCGTCGAGGCTAAACGCGCTCAGCGGGGGGAACGAGGTCGGCGGGACGTAGAACGGCAACAGCCCGGTGTACACGAGCAACAGGACGGGGAAGACGATGACGAAGAAGAAGAACACCGACAGCACGCCGAAGAGGACGTAGCGCCAGTTCCCGATGTCGATGGGGTTGCGCTGGTAGCCGCGGCCGGTGATGGTCGCGTACTTCTTGGTCGCGCCCAGGGAGCGCTTGTACAGGTAGAGGCTCGGCAGCGCGATCAGCACCAGTAGCACCGACTGCGCCATCGCGAGGCCGAACGAGGGCGGCGCGGTCGACGTGTTCTGGTAGATGGCGATCGACAGGACGACGATGCCGTTGGGCTTCCCGATCAGGAGCGGGACGCGGAACGACGCCAGCGAGACGAGAAACACCAGCAGGTAGACGGCGAAGATGCCGGGAGAGAGGATGCGGAGCGTGATGTCCCTCGTCGCCCGGAGGATGTTGGCCCCGGACATCCGGGCCGCCTCCTCCATCGTCGTGTTCAGGCTGGCGAACAGCGGGACGAGCATGATCATGCCCAGCGGCAGCCAGCGGATCGAGGAGACGAGGATCATCCCGGGGATCGACGCGATGCCGAGGGTCTCGACGCCCAGCAGCGTCGCGAAGATGCCGTTCTGGCCGATCATCCGGATCCAGATGACCTCCCACGCCACCGGCGGGAAGAAAAAGCCGATAAAGGAGAGGTAGTAGAAGTACCGGCCCCTGGGGACGTTGGTCTTGGAGATGGCCCACGCGATGAAGCAGGTCATCGCGGTCGTCAGCGTCGCCGTCCCGACCGAGAACAGGAGCGTGTTCACCAGGACCTTCCTGACCGACGAGAGCGTCCCGATCCAGTTGCGGAGGTGAAACGACCCGCTGAGGGACGTCCCCTCGGCGGTGAAGCTCCCCACGAACAGCGCGAGAAACGGGAGCACGATGAGGTAGAGATAGAGCACGACGAGCCCGACGGCGACCCAGAACATCCGGTCGCGATTCCGGAGCTGTGACCGCGCGTACTCGATCGGCGTCCGTTCCTCCGAGAGTATTGATCCGAGCATGGTTATCGTCCGTGCGTGGGCGGCGTGGTCGTGAGTGACTGCATCGACGGTTCGGTTCGTTCCGACCCGGGCCGCGGTATTATTTCTTGCCCTTCGTTCACTAGTACCTCCCACGTCGCGCGCGACCGGCGCGCCCGCGCGCCCGACGACGCCAGTCCCCGACTGTCGCTGTCTCACCGACGGACGGGTGCGACTCGGCGGGACGCGTCCGGTAGACCGCCGGGGGCAGGCGGGACCGCCTCAATCGAAACCAATAAATCGCTCTGCCTGATCGGTTTGCCTGTTACCATGAGCCACGACAGTCTCGAAGACGCGCTCCAGGCGGCCGGCAATCCGGTCGAACTGTTCCGGGGGATCGGCGGCCACGTCGACTTCCCGTACGTCGCCAGCGAGTACACGAACTGGATCGACGAGCAGCGGGCCTGCTTCGAGAGCTGCGTCCTCGCCGACCTCTCGCACCACCAGATGGACCAGTACATCCGGGGCGAGGACGCGATCGACGCGCTCTCCTACCTGAGCGTCAACACCTTCGAGGACTTCGAGGTGGGGCAGGCCAAACAGCCGGTGATGTGCAACTCGGACGGGAAGATGATCGGTGACGGCATCCTCCAGCGCCTCTCCGAGGACGAGTTCGTCCTGAGCGGCTCTCCCTCTCCCGCGAACTGGCTCCAGTACCACCTGGATACCGGCGACTACGACGCCACGGCCGAGATCTACCCCATGTCCGCCGTGACCGACGACGATCCCCGCTGGTTCACCTACCAGGTCCAGGGGCCGAACGCCCTCGACGTGATGGAGGCGGTGACCGACGACCCGCTCCCGGACATTCCGTTCTTCCGCTTCGACTGGCTCTCCATCGACGGCACGGAGGTCCGGGCGCTCCGACACGGAATGGCGAACCAGGCGGGCTTCGAACTCCAGGGCCCCTGGGAGGCGGCCCACGACGTCAAGCAGGCCCTCCTGGCGGCCGGCGCCGACTACGGGATGCGTCGGCTCGGGACGCGCTCGTACAAGTCGCTCCCCGTCCTGATCGGCTGGGTCGACGTCTACCTCAAGGCCCTCTACGACGAGGACGACGAACAGCTCCGGGCGTACCGCGAGTGGCTCTCCCCGGACAGCTTCGAGGGGTCGGTGTCTCTGGTCGGGAGCTTCGACTCCGACGACATCTCGGACTACTACCTGAGCCCGCTGGAGGCCGGATACGAGCACATCGTCGACTTCGATCACGACTTCGTCGGCAAGGAGGCCCTCCAGGCGGAGATGGAGGACCCGCCGCGGGAGCTCGTGACGCTCGTCTGGGACCAGGAGGACGCCGGCGAGATCTACACCTCCCTGTTCCGGGACGGCACGCCGTACAAGTTCGTCGACCTCCCGCGGGCCCGCATGCGAGCGCACTACGACGAGGTACGGGCCGACGGCGACTGTGTCGGGCTCTCGCGGCACCCGGGGTACTCCTACCAGGACCGCGTGATGCTCTCGCTGTGCTCGATCGACCGGGAGTACAGCGACCCCGGCACCGAGGTGACGGTCGTGTGGGGCGAGAGCGGCGAGTCGCCGAACCCGACGATCGAGGAGCACGAACAGACCGAGATCCGGGCGACGGTCGCCTCCGTCCCCTTCACCGACGACGAGCGCAAGGCCGACTGGTAGGACGCGGCCGTCGAGCGATCCCCAGTCTGACACGCTCTCTCGTCCCCTTTCTCCGGCGGCGCTCCAGTTCGGCGACGCTCCATCTCCGCAACTGCAACGAGGGCCCGAGCCACGAACGCACCCCGATCACGCGGTCGCCGACCACCGTGACGAACCCGGTCGCCGACCCGACGAACGCCGTCAGTCGTCGACGCGGAGGAGCGCCGTCCGGTCGACGTCGCGGACGTCGTCGTGGCCCGTGAGCCCGAGGATGCTCTCCAGTTCCGCGAGCAGGTTGAGCAGCACCTCCCGGACGCCGCGCTCGCCGGCGAGCGCCAGCCCGTACAGGTAGGGGCGGCCGACGAACACCAGGTCCGCGCCGAGGGCGAGGGCCTTGAACGCGTCCGCGCCGCTCCGGATCCCGCTGTCGAAGCCGACCGGGAGGCGCCCGTCGACGGCGTCGGCGACCCGGGGGAGCGCCGTGATCGCGCCGACGCTCCCGTCGACCTGCCGCCCGCCGTGGTTCGACACGATCACCCCGTCGGCGCCGTGGTCGACCGCCAGCCGCGCGTCCTCCGGGTGCAACACGCCCTTGATCACGATCGGGAGGTCCGTCGCCTCCCGGAGGAACGCGAGGTCTTCCCACTCGACGGCGGGGTCCCAGAGGTCGCCCCCCGCCGGGTCGACGCCGTTCGCCCGGGCCACGGGGTCGGACTCGACGTTCGGGACGGTCCGCTCCGGGCGGCTGTCGGCGGTGGTGAGGTGCGCCGGGATCCAGCGGGGGCCGCCGTAGTCGACCGTGAGCACCACCGCGTCGTAGCCCGCTCGCTCGGCGCGCTCGACGAGGCTGCGCGTCACCGCCCAGTCGTCCGTCCAGTACAGCTGGAAGAAGCGGGGGGCGTCGGGCACCGCCTCGGCGACGTCCTCCAGCGACTGCGACGCGACGGTGCTCTCGGTGAACGGGACGCCGAGGTCGGCCGCGGCGCGAGCGGTCCCGACCTCGCCGGCGTCGTGATACGCCGACAGCTGACCGATGGGGGCGAGTGCGAGGGGCGCTGGGAGGGTCCTGCCGAAGGCGGACGCCTCCAGCGAGCGCTCGACGGTCCCGCGGAACACCCGGGGGACGATCTGCCAGCGATCGAACCCGCGCTCGTTGTTCCGCATCGCGTCTCCCGTTCCGGCGCCCGACGCCGTGTACTGCCACGTGTGCGGCGGGAGCGCCTCCCGCGCCGCGCGCTCCAGTTCCTCGAAGGCGAGGGGGACGGTCGGTTCCGACGCCGACAGCTCCCGTCGACGCCGCGAGAAGAATCCGTCTGCGTCTGACATGCCAGTGGATCCACCCGCGGGAACCCAATTAACGGTTCGGGGCCGGATCCTTTTCGGTGATCGCGTCGTGCTCTCGCGAGACGATCCCGCCGCGGCACCCGCGGGATCGCCCCCGACGTCGCGAAGGCGTGCGCAGGCGGTCGCATCGCTCGCGTCCGATCGTCAACAGTTATGGTTCGGGGACGGGATTCGGGCACCATGGACTACGTCACTTCGGACGACGGAACGCGGATCGCGTTCGAACGGAGCGGCGACGGCCCACCACTGATTCTCGTGCACGGGACCGCGGCCGACCACCGCACCTGGGACCGGGTCCGCCCCGCTCTCGCCGAGCGGTTCACCGTCTACGCCGTCGACCGTCGGGGGCGAGGCGACAGCGGGGACGGGGAGGCGTACGCCGTCGAGCGGGAGTTCGAGGACCTCGCGGCGCTCGCGGCGTCGATAGACGGCCCGGTGAACCTGCTCGGCCACTCGTACGGCGCCGTCTGCTCGATCGGGGCGGCGCTGCGTCTGTCGGAACTGCGACGCCTGATCCTCTACGAACCGCCGCTGTGGACGCCGGATCGGGAGCGCCTGTCCACGGCGTTGCTCGACCGCATGGACGACCTCGCCGACCGGGGGGAGAACGAACGGGTCCTCGAGGTGTTCTTCGAGGAGGTCGTCGGGTCGACGAGGCGGCTGGAGGGCCTCCGGTCCAGTTCGGACTACGACCGACACGTCGCGGCGGCCGAGAGGCTCCCGCGGGAACTCCGCGGCCGCGAGAGGTTCCGTCCGACGCCCGAGACCTACTCGGTCGGCGATGTCCCGACGATGCTGCTGACCGGCACCGACAGCAGCGCGTCCCTGCAGCAGTCCACGGAGGCGGCGACCGACCTGTTCCCCGACAGCCGGCTCGTGCGCCTCCCGGGACGGGGTCACGGCGCGATGCACACGGCGCCCGACCGGTTCGTCTCCGAGGTCTCCGCGTTCCTCCGGGGCGAGGGGCAGGGGGCGTCCGTCGACCACCACTGACCGCCGGGCGCACGCCGGTACCGTTTCGGCCGGGTCGCCATCACCACGTTCCCCAGCGCGCCGAGGACGTTCCACGATGCTGAAAACGGGGCCGGGGTGCCGCCGCTCACTTCGGGCGCCGAAGCCATCGAGCGAGGTGGTATTCCCCGCTCGGCGGGGATCGCGACGCCCACCGCACGACTTCAAGTACCCTCTCGCCTCCCGCCCGGCACACCGTTCCACGTTTCTGAACGACGTCCTACATCCGGGCGAAATTGGATTACAATCCTATGGCTGTAAAGGTCCGGTCGCGAGCACCGACCGAGGCCGGGTGCGGGCACGTGAGGCGACGAGCAAACTGGACGTCGACCGTTCGTGGGCCCGTCGTAATGGTTCGAAGGGATCGGGTCAGCACGCTCTCTCGCGCGTCGCCGCCCGTCCCGTCGAACCGTGTGGCCTCCACGGCGGCAGTAGAGAAATCCCACTTTGGTCGCCCGGTTGACTGATTCCACATTGCTGAACGCGAGGTCGGATGGAAGCGATGCCGCGAGGGATCGCTTGGCAGTCGGATGCAATACGGCGCCAGTCGGTCACCCCGATGGTCGCGCGCGATCAGTTTGCCTCGATGTTGAGTGCGATCACGTTCGACGCTTCCATCACCTTCTGCGGGAGTTCCTCGCGATAGTAGTCCCCGCTCAGGCGCGTCGTGGGGCCGGAGACGCTGATCGCGCCGATCGTGCCACCGCTCGTCGTGTGGACGGGGGCCGCGACGCACCGCAGTCCCTGCAGCACCTCCTCGTCGTCGAAGGCGTAGCCCCGCTCGCGGATCGTCTCCAGTTCGTCGTGGAGGTCGTCCCGGTTGTCGATCGTCTTCTCGGTCAGCTGGGGGAGGCCGTGCCGGTCGATTATCCGCTCGACCCGCTCGGCGGGCAGGTGCGCCAGGATCGACCGGCCGACGGCGGTGGCGTGGAGGCTCGTCCGCATGCCCACGTGCCGGGAGTTGACGGCCTGCTCCCCCTGGTTCCGGTAGATCGTGATGCAGTAGCCGTACTCCTCGACGGCGATGTTGCTGAACTCCCCCGTCTCCCTCGCCAGCCGCTGGGCCTCGGTCTTGCCGACGGTGAACAGTTCGTGCCGGTTCCGGGCGTGGATCCCGAGTTCGAGGAACCGGAGTCCCACGTGGTACCGACCGTCGTGGTTGACGACGTACTCCTCCTGGAGGAGGGTGCTGAGGTAGTTGTGCACCGTACTCTTGGGCTCGTTCAGGGCGTCCGCCACCTCCGTGACGCCCGCACCGTCCAGTTGCACCAGCACCTCCAGGATCTTGAACGCCTTCGTCAGCGACTGCACGGGGTTCTTGGCGGCTTGCTCCATTACCCTCGCGTTGTCGCGCGACCTGGTAAATCCGTCGCCCGGATTCGAACCCGTGTCTGGGTGAAAGTAACAGCAGTTCAGAAATGTGGGACGGGGGACGCCGCTCTCCGCGCCGCCCCGGCCGCCAGGCGCGCGGCGGCAGACGGCGCCTAGACCTCCGGATCCGACGCCCCCATGCCGGTCCACTCGTCGACGTCGACGTCGACGTCGAGCAGGCGCAGCGTCCGCGCGACCGTTCGCGACACCATCTCGTCGATGCTCTGGGGGCTCTGGTAGAAGGAGGGGAACGGCGGCATGATGATCCCCCCGGCGTCGGTCACCTTGAGCATGTTCTCCAGGTGGATCCGGTTGAACGGCTTCTCCCGGGGCATGAGCACGAGCGGTCGACGCTCCTTCAGAGTCACGTCGGCCGCCCGCGTGATGAGGTTCCCGCTGTTGGCGTGGGCGACGTTCGACAGCGTCTTCATCGAACACGGGGCGACGACCATCCCCTCGGTCAGGAACGAACCGCTCGCGGGCGCTGCACCGACGTCTCCGACGTCGTACACGACGTCCGCCAGTTCCTCGACCGCCGCGACCGAGCGATCGGCCTCCTGGACGACGTTGAGTTTGGCCGCCTCCGAGAGGATCAGGTGCGATTCGTAGTCCGTCTCCGCGAGGAGTTCGAGCGCCCGAATCCCGTAGAGTTGCCCCGTCGAGCCGGTCATGCCGACGACGATCCGCTGAGACATATGCCCCCCGTGGACCGCCCGCGGCATTACGCTTTGCACTATCGTGGTCAGTGCCACCGTCACTGTCGCTGGAAAACTGCTGAGAATACATAAATAGTTAGATGAAATCATGGCGGCGGGTGTTTGAACAAAGCATATTCTATGCGGTTATAACCTTTGTCGAACCCCGAACGACGCTCTGTTGGTGCAACGCGTCGAATGGGAATATTGTGGGTGCTCTTTCACTTTTGTTCTCCGCCAACCCTGCTCGATACCGCCGACAACAGCGAAGAGTCCTCATCGATTCTGTCGAAAGGGTGTGACGATCGTCGCATTGAGGACCTGATTAGATGGGAGAATCTACGTAATTACTTGGATAGCCATTCACCATTCGATAGAGATGATGCGCAAAAATGCCTCACACATCTAAAAATTCAAAATTAAATCCCATAGGTTGGAAAACACGGAACCTGCGAAGAAAAATTTTTGTGAAGCTCTCGTTTATTTTATCCTCTACGTAATTTAGTCAGAAATGGTTTGGTTTTGAGCGTTTAAAATCGGCCGGTCACTCACCAGATACTCAGATGCAAAAGTACAACATATTCCGACATTCTGCTCTTGGAGGACTCGTACGTGAAACACCCAAGGTCGAGACGTAACCCCATCAGGGGGAAGAGGCATCGGACAGCGTGACCCGGGCCCGGACGTCTTCGGCCGGCTGCAACGTCGTCGCCATGTCGAGTTCGGGATCCGGCGAGGACAGGAGGTCGAACTCGGCGGCCTGCGTCAGGATCGGGAGGATCGTCCGCAGCTCCAGCATCGCAAAGCGCATCCCGATGCAGTGTCGCGGGCCGCCGCCGAACGGGAAGTAGGCGTACTCCGGGAGCGACTCCTCGAATTCCTGGGTCCAGCGGTCGGGGTCGAACTGCTCGGGCGCGTCGTACCACCGGTCGTCGGTGTGGACGTGGAACTGCGGGAGGGTGACCCGCGTCCCCTCGGGGATCCGGTACCCGCCCAGGGCGACGTCTTCGGCGGCCTTCCGGAAGATGATGAACGCCGGCGGATACAGCCGGAGCGACTCCCGGATGACCCGATCCGTGTAGGTGAGGTCGTGGAGGTCCGCCGGCCTGGGCGCTGTCCCGCCCAGCACGGCGTCGTGCTCGGCGTCGAGGCGCTCGCGCACGTCGTCGTGGGTGGCGAGTTCGAGCCCGGTGTAGGTCAGCGCCAGCGACGTCGTCTCGTGGCCGGCGAACAGGAACGTCACCATCTGATCGCGGAGTTCCGTCTCCGACATGGTGTTGCCGTCGTCGTCCTCGGCGGTCAGCAGGAGCGACAGCAGGTCGTCGTACGCCTCGGCTCGGCCGCGGCGTTCGTCGATCAGCGAGGTGACGAACGAGCGGAACTCGGACAGGACGCGTCTGTAGCGCCGATTGCGGGGCGTCGGCACCCACATCGGGACGAACGTCGAGAGGCTGTCGACGCTCCCGCGGTCGTTGACCGCCTCGGCGAACTCCGTCACGATCGCGGCCTCGTCGTCGAGCTGGATATCGAAGAGCGACCGGGTCAACACGTCCAGCGTGAGCTTCGAGAACTCGCGATTGAGGGCGATTTCCTCGCCGTCGTCCCAGCTCTCGACCAGCTCGGTGGCAGACTGGGCCATTACGTCGGCGTAGCCCTGGATCCGGTCGAGCGTGAAGGCGTTCTGGATCGTCGTCCGCTGTCGACGCCACTGGTCGCCGTCGGTCAGCAGGAGGCCTTCCGGCGCGAACTCCCCGCCCAGGTCCTCGAACCCCCACTTGGTGAAGCGCTGGTGGTCGGTCACCAGCACGCGCTCGATGAGGTCGGGATGCAACACCGTACAGAACTCCATCCCGGGGAGGCTGTAGCTCACGACGTCGCCGTACTCGCTCATCTCCTCGTAGAACGCGCGCGGACTCCGCACGAGCGAGAGGGCGTTGCCGACGACCGGAAGGCCGTCGGGACCGGGGGGCGTCTCCGCCGGTATCGACTCCTCGGCCGACGCCGGTGTGGGTCCAGTGCCGTCGTCGACGCGCACTTCGGGCGGTGCCATGAGCGATGATTGCGTTGCGAGACGGACGGCGTTTGTGCCGATATATGTCGTTCGTTTATGTGCCCCGGCGTCCTGCGTCCCGATGGAGCGATGCGCTACCTGCACGCCCGCCTGGATCAGCCGGAGTGGATGCGCCACCCGATACAGCGATTCCTCGCCGCGTCGGACGCGATGCACCGGGCGGAGTTGCTCGCGTGGAACCAGTCGCGTTCGGACGTCCAGTTCGCGCTGTTCTTCATCGAGGGCGACGTCGACGCCTACCGCGACCGCATCGCGGACACCTCCGTCGAGTGGTTCGAACTGACGCCCGTCGACGGGACGAGTTTCTACTCCTACGTCTGCACCGCCTACACCGAGGGAAACACGACCTTCTCGCAGGCGTTCGCCGACCTGAGCCTGGTCGTCATCCCGCCGCTCGTGTACGACGAGGACGGCCTCGTCGACGTGACCGTCGTCGGACGGGGCTCGTCGCTCACCACGCTGACCGAGGCGCTGGAGGAACAGGCCGGGATCGACGTCGACGTCCTGGAGGTCGGCACGTACGACCGTCGGCTGGGGACGGTCACGGGTGGGTTGACCGATCGGCAGTTCGAGGCGCTCGAAACCGCCTCGGAACTGGGGTACTACGCCGTGCCGCGGGAGGCGTCGCTGTCGGACGTGGCCGCCGAACTCGACATCGCCCCGTCGACGGCCTCGGAGCTGCTGCGGCGTGCCGAGTCGCGGGTGCTGCCCCGGCTGGTCGGCGCAGATGGGCCGTCGCGGACGCCGGAGCAATCGTGAGGAGACGGGATCGTGCTCTCACTCTGTGAGGGGGGAATCCCGCTCGTTACTGGAGCGGGTCGTCCTCGATTTCGCGGACGGAATCGAACAGCGAGAGGAGTTTGGAGATGGTCACGTCGTCGTGGGCCGTCGAGTCGACGTGGAAGTGGCTGGTCGCGCCGAGTTTGTGCAGGTGCCCCCGAAGCACGTGGAGGAACTGGAAGACCGTCTCTACTGAATGAGCGTTGAGCAAGGCGGTGACCGAGTCGAAACAGACGTGGACCGAGTCACCGTCTTCCGCCCACCGGTAGAGGATGTCCGTGAGCTGACTGCCGAGCGTGGGAATATCGGTCGGGTCGTCGAGTGTGACGTGTTCGACGTCCGGCCGTCGGGGCGACGCGTCCGAACCCGTGGCTGCCGCAGACCGAGTGGTTCCGTTCGGTGCCAGCACCACCAGGTCGTCGATGGCCTCGTACGTCGAGTCGGCCCAGCGGTCGAGACAGTGGCCGGGCCCGTGGTCGAGACTGACTCGGAGGACCCGTCGAGTGGCGTCGTCCGATTGTGTGACCAACTCCTGGCAGGCGTCGTGAGTCGACTGCGCGATCGGAATTCCAGAGAGGAGTATCATATGGAAGTGTCCTTGGTTGCAGCGGCGTATTCCGCAATCCGCGACTGCGTCCCCTTTATCTTCCGCTATCGTTTCTTTCTCATTCGCAGTATGTAAATCCGTTGTCGATTTACAGGATTTGAATCTGGCCGACGGCCAGCACGACCGAGGCACGACCTACGATCGGCTCTTCGGGAGGGTGTCGTTGCCTATCGACGGACAGCGTTGCGGGACGTCGTCGGATGCCTCTCTTCACGCCAGTGATCCCCGCGGTGCCGGAACGCATCAACGAGAACCGATGGAAGCGTGTCGCCAAAATTCATGTATTGTATGAAGCCCTACCTTGAGTGACGGCATGCCTCGAACCACTGCTACCATTCCGGACGATCTCACTGCTCTCATGGAGGGAGCCATTAGAGCGGGCATCTTCGAAAACAAGAGTGACGCCATTCGCCACGTCCTCCGCGAATACTTCGAAGAGAACCAGAATGCACGAGTTGCGGCTGCGGTCTCGTTATACGAACACGGCGAGATTACCCTCGGAACGGCCGCCCGGCTTGCGGGTGTCAACCGGTTCGAGATGCGGGACATACTGCGGGAAGAGGATGTGGAACTGCGGTTCGGACCTGAAGATATGGAGGCTGCGAGAGACGAGATCGAAGCCGCCCGTCACCTCGAGTGACAGGCCCACCGACAAACGGGACTTGCGAACCTCCGGGCGAAGGCCGCGAACGTCCGATGGGGGCGTCAGATAGCGCAGAGCGATTCGCGCTGTTTTTGAAAAACGGGTTCGTCGACGGCCTCGCGGACGACCTTCCACCCGAGTGGACGTTGTTCGGACTGTTTGAACTCGACGACTTGCTCAGTCCTCCATGACCCGCTCTAGTCGGGCGGGCCTAAATTGCCCATCCTCGCCAACAACTTATTTGTGGATACGGCTGACACACCAGCGTATGCCAGGATCGGCTCCCTATCGTGTACTCGTCGTCGACGACGAGGTCGACATCGCCGACGCCTATGCCCTCAGACTCGAACTCGATGACGACTACGAGGTCGAGACAGCCTACGGTGGACGGGAGGCGATCGAGGCCGTGGACGACTCGTACGACGTCATGTTGCTGGATCGCCGGATGCCCGAAGTCTCGGGCGACGAGGTTCTCCAGCACGTGCGAGAGGCGGATCTCGACTGTCGCGTCATCATGGTTACGGCGGTCGATCCGGACTTCGACATCGTAGAGATGGCCTTCGACGACTACCTCTGTAAACCGATCGACAAGGAGGACCTCTTCGCCGCGATCGAGCAACAGCTCTCCTTTCGGACCTACGACGACAAGCTCTCCGAGTACATGTCCATCGTCGGGAAGATCGCCGTCCTGGAGGCGGAGAAACTCCCCGAGGAACTCGAGGACCACGACGAGTACCAGCGCCTCAAATCTGAGGCGGACGCCCTCCGGCGCGAGGTAGACGAAACCGTCGCGGACTTCGACGACGTGGAACTGGCCTTCCGCGAAGTGGACCGCGCCGGCGACAACTGAGCTACGCGTTTTCCTCGACGGTCTCTCTGGCGCCGACGAGGTGGATCCGGGCGCCGCCCGCCTCACTCGATCCGAGTTCGACCGACCAACCGTGTGCATCGGCCACCCGCGACACGATCGGCAATCCGAGGCCGGTACCTTCGGTCTGCGTCGAATATCCCACCGACAGCGCGTCCTCGCGCTGATCTTCCGGGATGCCCGGCCCGTCGTCGTCGACGGCGACGCCCTCGTCGGTTCGAGCGACCCGAACCGCCGGGTCCGAGCCGGCGTGCTCGACCGCGTTGCGAAAGAGGTTCTCGAACAGGCGGTGGAGCCGTCGCGGATCGCCCTCGACCGTCGGGAGCGGGCCATCGACCGTGAGCGTGGCTTCACCGTGCTCGACGTCGTTCCAGGCGTCACGGACGAGCGGCCCGAGCGCAACCGACTCGGGGTCGGTCAGGTCGTCGCCGTTCCGGGCCATGCTGAGGACGTCGTCGATCAAGCGCTCGATACGATCGTGGGCCGCTGCAACCTGTTCGAGGTGCCCGAGATCGCCGGTCTCCTCGGCGGCCTCGAGACGGACGTTCGCGAGTTCGAGGGGATTTCTGAGATCGTGGGCGAGCGCGTGCGTGAACGTCCGGAGCCGCTCGATCTCCGCCTCCAGCGTCGCCACCTGCCGCTCATAGTCGGTGACGTCTACGAACAGCAGCGCACTGGTGGGTCGGTCCTCATCGGAGCGACCGTCCTCATCGGGGCGGTCGTCTTCATCGGGGTGGTCGTCTTCATCGGGGCCATCGTGATCGCCTCGTACGCGGCCCACGGCGGCCGCACCGACGCACTCGACGTCGAGGGTCCGGCCGTCGAGTTCGATCCGCCCCTTCTCGCCGTCGAGGGCGGTTTCGAGCGCCGCCGCGCCGCCGTCGATAGCCGACAGCAGGTCGGCAACCCGCCTGCCCTGCAGTGGGCCATCTCCCCCGAAGACCGCCTCGAACGCGGGCGAAACGTCCGTGACGACGTACCCGCCGTCGACCGGGGCGAAGCGGACGACACCGTGGACGCGCTGCCCACCCTGCGCTGGATTTCCGTCGTCCGCCCGGCACAGGTCGCGCTCCGTCGCGTCTCGGCCCGATCCTCCCATCTCCTGACGTGTGTCGTGGTGGGGGCATAAACGTACGCACGTCGCGGGTCTCACATCGTCGTGCGCCGCGGCGTCCGGGCGAGAGACGGCACTATTTTATACGCTCAGAAAATGTGAACAAGTGACATGATTCCCGTGGACACTGTCAGGGAACTCGACTCGACGGTGCCTGGGACAGGAGGGCCACGGGATGGGTGAGCGTGGGATCGTACTCGCGGTAGCGGGGGTGGTCGCGCTAGCGGCGGTCCTGCCGACGGCCGGAGCGCTCGTCGGGAGCGACGCGACTGGAGCGTCGGCGTCGACGACGGTGTCGCTCACGGGGACCGTGACGGCCAACGGGAGCGAGAGTGCGGGCGGCCGACTGCGATTCCTGCCACGGGACGACACCGTCGCTCCCGCCTCGGTCTCCGCTGACGCAGGTGCGTACACGGTCGACGTCGACCCCGGCGTCACCTACACGGTCGAGTTCAGACAGGAGTACGAGAATCTGAGCACGCCAGGGACTACCACCACCGATTCGACGACCACCTCGCTGCCCGCCCCCTATCCCGACGACGGCGTCCCGGACGTCTACGCGCTCGGGCCGATCACGGTCTCCGAAGACACGCGTCGTGATTTCGAGATTCCCGCCGGCCACAACCTCTCGATCGACGTCGTGGGTCCCGACGGCAGGGCGCTGGAGGACGCACGGGTCGTCGTCCAGCACGAAATCGACGCCGAGGGCGCCGAGGCCTCCCTTGGCGGCAGGACCACCAGCGCGGGCGCCTTCACCCCATCGGGGGCTGCGACACCCGGTGTCGAGGTGACCGGGACCGTGGACGTCGTGGTGCGCCCCCCGGCCGAGCGGCCCGACCTGGTCGATCGACACACCCGGCTCAACGTAACCGATGACCGGTCACTCACGGTCGAACTCCGGCCGGCCGCCAACGTCTCGGCGGACGTCCGGTACGGGAGCGGCCAGGGCGCAGCGCCGGCGGCTGGTGACACGATCAGCTGGTTCGGCATGAACGAGACGGCCCACGGCGAGCAGGTGCCGCTGGACGACCAGGGCGCCTCCCCGAACGTCACCCTCTGGGACGGCGGGGACTACACGACGGCGCTGTACCAGGGCGACAGCGGCCTACCCCACCCGGCCCCGGGCCCCTTCGACGGCCGTCCGGACGCGTACGTCCTGGACGCCGGCACCGTCGACGGCGACGGCGCCTCGACGTACGCCGTCCCGACGCAGGCGACCCGGGTGAACGTGACGGTGCTGAACGCGAGCGGCGTGCCGGTCACGGAGGGCGAGGTGCGACTCGCCCACGCGCGAGCGGGCGGGTACGCCCCCCTGCCGGTACGCCTCACACCGTCGGGGCGGGCCATCCTCCCCGGGCGAACGACTCCCGGGGTGGAACTGACGGGGCAGGTCCTCGTCCGCGCACAGACGGCGGACGGGCACCGCGTGGCGGGGCGATTCTCCGCCACCGGGGATCGACGGAACGTGACGCTGTATGCGGTCGACCGAACCAGGCTCGCGCTCGTGCTGTCGACCCCCCGAGAGACGCAGGTGACGAACGGCACCGTACTGGTCGAGCGGGCGGATAACCGACGGCCGATCGCGGCGGCCGACGCACTGAGCGAGGGGTTCATGTTCAGCGCCAGCACCTGGGCGAACGTCACGCAGTCGGTGAGCTACGTCCAGCGAGCCGCCGGCCCGTCGTCGAACCGGGACGGCGTCCCCGACCTGCTCGCCCTTGGCCGACTCCGGCAGTCGGCCGAGGTGTTCGGCGGGGCGTTGCTTCCACCGGCGCACGTGGTCTCCGTGCGTGTTGTCGATCCCGACGGCGACCCGGTCGAGAACGCGAGCGTGACGATCCGCGATCGGTCGCCGGCGATACTCCGGACGGAGTCAGAGACCAGCACCGTCACCGGCCCGGCGACCGCGTCACTGAACACCACGACCGACGCCGACGGCCTGCTCCACCTGGAAAACCAGACGAAGCCGGGGATCGAACTCGCCGGCGAGGTCTCGGTGACGGTCCGGCCCCCCTCGGGGGACGACTTCGCAGCTGCGGTCTACCGCCGCCGCGCCAACGTCTCCACGCCCGGGAACCGCTCGTTCACCGTCGAACTCGCGTCCGCCGATGGTGGGCGCACTGGCGGGACTGGCGGCGTCGATGGGAGCGACGACGCCGACACGACCGACGCGACGAACGAGACGACCGACGCCGCGACGAACGAGACCGTCGAGGAGCCAGCCGGCACGCCGTCGCTGTCGATCGCCGACGACGAACTCGCGTTCGGGGACGTCCGGCTGGGGACCACGAGCAATCGGACCCTCGCGCTGACGAACGACGGCACCGCTCCCCTTCGCGTCTCCGGGATCGACGTCGAGGGAGCCGCGTTCGCCCTCCGGGGGGGCGTGGGACGGATCGAGCCGGGCGAAACGCGGTCGGTCCGGATCACGTTCGCGCCGTCCACGAACGGGTCCGCGACGGGCCGGCTCACCGTCTCACACAACGCCTCGACTGCGCGCGCCGAGGTGCGCCTCGCCGGACGGGGGGTCCGGAGCGAGCTCGCGGTTTCGCCGAGTTCGATCGACTTCGGCCAGGTCCGCGTCGGCGAGACCGCCACGCGGTCGATCCAGCTCACCAACGAGGGCGGGGCACCCCTCCGGCTGGCTTCGCTCGAACTCGTCGAGGCGCCAGGGGTCAGGCTCACGCCGCCCTCGAACCTGACGGTGCAGCCGGGCGGGACCCGGACGGCAACGATCACGTACAGGCCCGACCAGCCCGGGCGGCTCGCCGGGTCGCTGTCGGTCCGGGCGCCGGACGGCTCGCTCGACGTGGCCCTCGACGGGCGGGCGGTCGCGCCGGAACTGCAGGTCACGCCCGGCTCCCTGCGGTTTGGCGAGACGGCCGCCGGCGAGTCGCTCAATCGAACGCTGACCGTGCGCAACGCGGGTGAGGCCAACCTCACCGTCGAGAGCGCGACGCTCGTCGGGTCGGCGCCGGACGCCTTCGCCGCCGACGTGGGCGGTGGGTTCTCCCTCACTCCCGGCGCCGAACGGCGCGTCACGGTGTCGTTCACGCCGCCCGAACCGGGCAACTACTCCGCGACGCTCCAGGTCTTCGGTGCCGAGCCGGCGGGTCGTGCCGACGTCTGGCTGTCGAACACCGGCTCCGTGGTCCGCACCAGCGGCGACACGACCAACAACACGACGCGGGTCAACGTCACGGCGCGGAACGTCACGGCGGGTGAAACCGTCGCGGTCAACGTCTCGACGACCCAGTCGGTCGACGACGACGTCGGGGTCGACTCCCTCGCGCTCGAGGCCGAAGAAGGCGGGGACTTCACGCTGAACGTCACCGAGAGCGATTCGCCACGCGTGACCGAGCAGAACTTCAGCGTCACCGACGGCACGCAGGGGCTGGGCTACCTGCGGGTGGATCACTCAATCCCCGACTCGGCCATCGGCTCGGTGAACTTCACGTTCCGGGTGAGCAAAGACCGCCTCGCGGCCAGCGACACGGATCCGGGGGACGTGGTGCTCCATCGGTTCGCGAACGGCACCTGGTCGGAACTGCCGACGACGGTCGTTGGCGAGACGCCGACCCACTGGATCCTCCGCGGCCTCTCGCCCGGGCTGTCCGACTTCGTCGTGGGCGGCGAGCAGGCGAAGTTCGAACTGCTCCAGGCGCTCGTGAGCGTCTCGCAGGTCGACCTCGGCGACTCGGTCGCGGTTCGCGTCCGCATCTCGAACGTCGGCGGCGCCGACGGCACCTTCACGGCCGAGTTGCTCCTGAACGGCCGGGTCGTCGAGGAACGCGACGTCACCGTCGCCGCCGACGGAACCCGACAGGTCACCTTCGAGCGCGCGTTCGACGAACCCGGTGACTACGCCGTCCGCGTCAACGACGAGCGCGCCGGCAACGTCACGGTGCTCGTACCGGAGTCGACGAACGGCACCGGCACGGCCGTGGTCGCGGCCGGCGCCGCGACGCCGGCTGGGACGGATACGTCCACGGGGGCCACGACGACCCTGGTCGCCGAGCCCGGTGGATTCGGCGTCGGCGTCCCGACGCTCGGCGGCGTTCTGGTGGTGCTCCTCACGCTGCTCGGCGGCGTCGTCCTGTACCGGCGGCGGTGAGCAGTCCCGAGCGCGCTTCGGGCCGGAGCGAGCCACGGCCCCCCTGCGGGTTCGTTTCCCCGGCTGTCAGGCCTCGGCGGCGATCACTCTCGACCTGCCTCGGTGGCGATCACTCTCGACCGACTTCCGCGTCGGACCCGACCGATTCGTCGTCAGCAGCGGTCTCGTCGCCCCCGTGCTGGCGCTCGTTCGCGCGCTCGTGCTCGCTCTCGTTTTCGTTTTCATTCTCGTGTTCGCTCTCACCTTTGCCCCCCGACGTGTCCGGCGCCGCGGCGGGCAAGTGGATGTCCACGATCGACCCGCGAGGGTCGTTCTCACGGATGTCGAGGGCACCGCCGGAGCGATCGACGACCCAGTAGACCAGCCAGAGCCCGAGCCCGCTTCCGTGTTCGAGCGCCGTCTCGCGCCCCTCCTTGAGCACCGCGTGTTCCTGCTCGGGGATGCCGGGGCCGTCGTCGATCACGCTGAGCCGGACGCCGCCCGTCCCGGGGACGCCGCCCGGCAGGGATCGCGCCTCGTCGGGCGAGGACCGCTCGTCGGGCGTCGTCCCCGCGGGCGCTTCCTCGGTCGGGGCTATCGTCACCTCGACCGTCGGCTCGTCGCTGTCGTTGTGCTTGCAGGCGTTTTCGACGACGTTCTCGACGGCTCGTCTGATCGCCGGGAGCGCCGAGACGGTGGCCACAGTCGCGGCGTCGGCGTCGGAATCGGGGCTCCCGGCGTCACGGTCGCCGTCCTCGGTGTCGGCCGGGAGGGTCACGTCCAGGGTCACGTCGGGGTACGCGTCCCGCGTCTCGCGTACGACGTCTTCGACGATCCCGGTGAGGTCGAGTCGACGGGGGTGCGTGTCCTCACCCATGACGTTCTCGATCTGGCGTGCCTTGTCGCTGAGCGCGGTCAACTCGTTCCCCGCGTCGTACATCTTCCGGGCCATCTGCTGGATGCGGTCGTTGTCGACCATCTCCTCGACGAGTTCGGCGTAGTTGAGGACGACCACCATCTCGTTGCGGACGTTGTGGCGCATCACGCGATTCAGCACTTCGAGGCGTTGTTCGCGTTCGCGGAGCTGGCGCTCGCGGGCGGCTAACCCGTCGGTGAGATCGTTGAAGCCGTCGCTGATCTGCTCCCACTCCTCCCCCGAACTGAGCGACAGCGAGGCGGTGTACTCCCCGCGACGGACCCGGCGGAACCCTGCGAGCAGCTGGCGGGTCTGGCGAAGGTTGACGCTGTACTCCCAGTAGCCGAAGCCGACCACGGTCCCCAGGACGACGAACAGCCCGACGCCCTGGGCGAGTGCCAGCTGGCGCAGCTGGCGCTGCAGGGCGGTGCTGTCCCGTTCGATTCGCACCGTCCAGCCGTACCGGTCGACTGTCGCCTCGCCGGTGATGATCGACGAGAAGTTCGCGTGCGCCGCGCGCAGCTGGGTCCCCTCGTGCGTCACCACGACCGCCTGCGCGCTCGTCTCGAGTGGGTCCAGCGTGGAGAGGAACGTCTGGTCGGTGATACGGATGACGCCGACGAGCGCACCGGTCACGTTCCCCGCCTCGAAGATGGGTGCCGAGATGACCACCGCGTGTGAGTCGTTGGCGGCGACCGGGTCGCTCACGCACTGGTCGCCCGTCCGGAGGGTCTCCTCGACGCACGGGCCATCGCTGACGGACGACCCGACGAGTTCTCGGCGTTCTGCGGGCGTGTAGGTGCCGCGAGCGTCGACGACGACGCCGGTGTCGTTGACGACCAGCGCGTTACGGAACCGGGAGTTGTCCAGCATCCCCGTCAGGAGCTGGCCGGAGCGGTCGAAGTCGGCCGCGGCGTCGCGGCTGGCGACGTACCCGATGTAATCGCGTCGGTCGGCGAGCTCGGTTCGGATCTGCTCAGCCGTCTGTGTCGCCGTCTCGTCGACGTCGGCCTCTACCCGCTCGACCTCCTGGTTCTTGAAGTACTCCAGCCCGGCGACGGTCAGGACGCTCAGCACCACCGTGATGAGCAGGAGCGCGACCGCGAACTTCGTCCGGAGTTTCACCACCCTCTGAACGTTCAGGAGACGTGTTAATCGTTCCGCCGAGGGACGACGGCCGTCGGTTGGCTTTCGCACACCTGACCGCAGTCCGACGTGGGGACCGAGACGGAAGTGGGATAGCCACGACGGAACCCTCTCCACGTCGACAGCACCGGACCGAGCAAACGATATCCGATCGGTGTTCACCACGAGGCGTACACCAATAGGCCTTTGTCGGTAGGATCCGACCCTTCATGTATGTCTCGTGAACGCGGCGACGCCGGACGATTCACCGAGACCGTCACGCTCGACGACGTTCTCGGTGTGTTCGAGGCTGTAGAGGGTCCCGTAGTCACGTCTGGTGACGTTGCCGAGACGCTCGACTGTTCTCGGGAGACGGCACGCCGGAAGCTTCGCACCCTGAAGGGGCAGGGCTCCGTTGCCAGTCGAAAAACGGCGGGAAGAGTCGTGTGGTGGATCGTGGACGACCAAGACCCCGCACGAGGAGTCAACCCGGACGATCCATTCTGGGAGTTTGAACCCGGCGCATCGGGAGAAACGGGCGTCTCTGAGAGTGTCGATGAGATTCTGTACGGCCAAGAATCCGCATGAGTGGGCCAGGGCCAACACCGATATTCGTTGATACGGGAGCGTTCTACGCCCGAGCGGATGCGGATGACGACCATCACGAGATTGCTACCCGGCTTTTTTCGAGCATCCGCTCGGGCGAGGTCACCTACCGGCCGATATTCACCTCACAGTTCGTTCTCGCAGAACTCGCGACCCTTGCCCTCTACAAACTCGGACATGGAGTGGCTGTTAGAGCCTTGAACGCCATTCGAAACTCGGAGAGTATCAACGTCGTTCCGGTCGGTCGAACCACCTTCGAGACTGCGGCTGAACAGTTCGAAGACTACGATGACCAAGCGATCTCCTTTGTGGACCATACGACCAGTATCCTGGCGGACGAGCGGGACATCGAGCACGTCTTCGCGTTCGACGGTGACTTTCGAACGCTCGGACTCACGCTCGTTCCAGAAGACGTCGGCTTCCCCGACGTCTAACGTGCGACCAGACGGATACTGACACATCGCGGGCATCAGTGGACGACGCCGAGGCAGACATCGAGCCGTACGTCGAATAACGCCTGGGCTATCAGGAGCGCCCCAACGGCCTCTGGGAGCACCTCGGGCTTCGGGTTCGACTCGACAGCAGCAGTGAGGTCACTGCCGCGCACAAGTATCGGGACGTCGACGGTTTGACGGATCGCGGCCACGGAGGTGCTCGTCGAACACTTCCCTGGAGAGGCCAGGACCGCCTGTCACGATCGTGTACGTTGTCTACAATCGCACTCATCCAAATGTGATGGTCACTCACGGGTGTCGCCCTCAGCACACTGAGTGACTGGTCTCGATTTCCCGGACGGATCCCTCTATTTGAGGCGATAGTGCACGAGCCCCGAGTGCCTACAGATTCGCCTCCTATCCCAGGTTTCGCAGTAGCCCGGACGACAGCTCGTTGAACGAATCGTGCAACAGCGGGGCGAGGGAGCGACGGTACGATGTCACTCCGCCGCGCCAATGGCGCTGAAGAAAAAGGAGGAGAAGACCATCTGCATGCCGAGGGTGATGGCCGTGAAGGCGACGACGTCGTTCATCACGAGGGGGACCTGCGTATAGCCGCTGGCGGCCCAGCGGGTGACGAGGAACGTCGCGTAGCCGGCGCCGAGGGCGAAGACCACGATCCCGGCGGTGACACCGTTTTCGAGGGTGAGGTTGCGCGTGATCCAGGTGCTCACCGGATCGCTCGGCTCACGGATGGGATCGCTCGCGATGGTCGAGAAGATCCCCAGCGAGACGACCTGGAAGGCGGCGATGGTGAGCATGCTCGCGGCGATCATCGAGTGGACGCCGAAGGACGTGGCGCCGAGGCTGACGTCGAACGCCGCCAGGGCCATCACGAGCACGCCGACGGTCCCGAGGAGCATCCCGGGCACCGAGAACAGGTAGCCGGGCGCGTTGACGAGCATGAACTTGACGTGCCGCCAGCCGTCCTCGAAGGAGTCGAGGGTGGCCTCGCCCTCGCGCTCGTGATAGGTGATCGGCGCCTCGGCGATCTCCAGGTCCCGGGCCCCGGCCTCCATGATCATCTCGCTGGCGAACTCCATGCCCGTCGTCTGGAGGCGCATCTCCTCCAGGGCCTCCTGGGTCATGACGCGCATGCCCGAGTGGGCGTCGCTCACGCCGGCGTCGTAGAAGGCGTTGAGGAACTTGGTGAGGAGGGGGTTGCCGACGTACTGGTGGAGGGAGGGCATCGCGCCCGGGAGGATCTCGCCCTCCAGTCGCGAGCCCATGGCCATGTCCGCCTCGCCGCCGGCCACGAGGTCGAACAGCTTCGGGAGCTCCTCGAAGTCGTAGGTGGTGTCGGCGTCGCCCATCGCCACGAACTCGCCGCGGGCGTGTTCGAACCCGCAGTGGTAGGCTGCGCCGTAGCCGTCCTCCTCGGGGACGACCACGCGGGCGCCCATCTCGCGGGCGATCTCGGGGGTGCGATCCGTCGACGAGTCCGCGACCACGATCTCACCCGCGATGCCGATCGTTTCGAGGGCGTTCTCGATGCGCCGGATGCACTCGGCGATGCCGTCCTCCTCGTTGAGCGTCGGCATGACCACCGAGAGGACCGGTTCGACCTCATCGTCTAGGGTGACGAGGTTTGAACCCTCTCCGAGGGTGACTTGTCGTTCTTTGACGTATTCAGGCGGTTCTTTCTCCGGTGATTCCGGTTCCTTGATCAGTGCTGTGTCGTCGGATTGATGAGATTCGTGTGTTGCCATTCGACCGTCCCCTCCACCACGTCGTTAGATCGCATTCGATTAATGGGGTATAATACCCCAATCATTATTGATATTCAAACGACGTGTGTATGATCTGAACTCTCGATGGAGGGTCTTAGGTGTTACTGATTGAACTTCCACTAGTCACTGTATGCTTTGGGTGTACTCCTCTATGGTCTGATGGAGGAGGATCCCAATCGGTTTCAGAATGTCGGAAAAGTGTCCATATCTCTGTCTTCTCCATTCGTCCCAGCGCACAGCCCTCTCACGGTAAGGACCAGGGTTCGAATCCCTGACGAAGCCTTCCTTCCTCCCGTTGTCTGGTGATTTCGTCCGGGTCGAACTGGTGATCCGGAATGCCGGCCAAGGACAACCAACTATTCCGGACAGGGGTTATCGTGCCGCAGTCTTTCGATTCCGACCCGTTGCCCGGCATGCACATTCGCCGGAAAATCGACCACGCTCGCAGGATCCCGACGGGGGCCAGTATGACTGACCCCGACGGGATCCGGGTGGTCACGGAGCCCAGTCGGGAGTTCCTCAAACAACGTCAGGTGGTGGACTACCGGTCCAAGCGCGAGTCCTGTCTGAAATGGCTCATGACGTTCGGCAAGGATCCGGAGAAGGCCGAGGGGTACGCCCGGACGACGGTCAAACGTCGCGCTAGCCGGATGGACATATTCTACCGCTGGCTGTGGGACGAAGAGGGACAGTACGTCGCGGATATCACTCACGACCACGCCGACGCGTTCCTCAAACAGTTGGCCTACGAGGGCAGGTCGAATGCTGATCGGTCGAACCACCTGAAGGCTTTTCAGATGCTGATGAAGTGGCGCCACTACGAGCTGGGCCACGACGAGTACGAACCAGCAGGTACCTTCTACGACGACGACAGCGCCTCCCAACCTCGTGACTACCTCACTCATGAGGAAAGTAGCCGAATCCGGGAGGCGGCCTTGGAGTACGAGTCAATCCTGGGATACAACGACCTCTCTCCGGACCAGCGCGACCGCTGGAAGGCATACCTCGCCCAGCGCTTCGAGAAACCGAAGGTGGACGTCTCGCCGCAGGACTGGAAATGTGCGAACGGCTGGAAGATTCCCTCGCTCGTGGCGACGAGTCTAAACACCGGTCTCCGCCCTATTGAGATCAGGCTTGATCCAGATATACGTGTGATAATCGCTAGCGCTGGGCCGGTCGGCCGGAGAGTTAAAGCCAAACTCGACGGAACCCACGATGTCGTCGTGATTGATACCGATGCAGACTGAATCGATGGCCTTGGCTATGGCTGATCTCAGTGACCTCGGAATACTCTCTCGGACGTCCGGTCACTTTCGTTGGGTATCGGAGACCGCTCGTCCGGCCGAGTTCAACCGTATTACGGCTGCCACGACATTCAATTCGGAACTCGCCGTACTGCTGTCTCGGACCCCGTGAACGAATTCCAGGACGGCTTTGTAGGACCGGTCAAGCTGTCGCGCAATTTGTGTCAGCTCTGTTGTGTTCATCTCTCGGACGATATGGACCATTTCCGGAATGGAAAGCTGATGGTCGGCGAAGAGCGTCCCCGTCAGGTCGTTGAATTTGCGATCACAGGCGTGGCATTTGTACCGTTGTGCGTCCTTACTCGTCGTTCCTTTCTTGATCGTCTCCGTACTGCCGCAGTTCGGGCATCGAGTTCCGTTCGGCCATCGAGAACGTCGGAGTGCTTGTAGGCAGTCCTCGGTATCGGGAAGACTGACCGAATCCTCGCCCTCCGGTCTATCTGTGGAGGAAATTTCACTAGGGGAACTACTTGCAATCCGCTTGTTCGCATCCCCCGGCAAGCCTCGATCGGATTCGTAGTCGTCGCGGCCGACGTCTACGACAGCGAGGCTCCCATCGAGGGTCAGGTAGAGCTCCGCTCCATCACATGTGGCTGTCACGCGAATCCGAACAGGATCTCTGGAAACCACCGTCTGTTCCTTTTTGAGGCGATCAAACAACCGACCACAGACCTCGGGGTCGTCAAGGCCGTAGGTCATGTCGAATCCGTGCTCGTGGTAAAACGCGACGGCTGCGGGATGGTCGAAGACAGCGACCCACGCCGGATAGGACGCACTGTGCTTGCAGACCGAGCACACGTACCTGACCCGGGCTTCGTTCCAGCCACCACGCATGGACGTCCCACAATTGGGACAGAGTTCCCCCGCTGGAGCGTCGTGGGAGTCGCAGATTCGCAGCGCTTCCTGGATCGGGCCGGAACATTCCGGACAGACCCCCCTGATGAGTAACTTGACGGTTTGAAGGTACTCGATCGTCCCCGCCACAAAGACCTCCTCGGGCGTCCGGTGAGACAAGCCGGCGGGATTGAAATCGTCGTATACGATGAGCGTTCCCTCAGGAGCCTGTTCGGCAGACTCAGGGCCGAGATTCCCCTCGCACTCGGTACAGAACTGATAGAGCCGTTCGTCTTCGTAACTGAGTTTCACTGGAGCACCACAGTGGTAGCAGGATCGAGGAATCTCGGTAGGCGGGAGGCGGCGCGTTTCGAGACCCGAGCCCGCGATAACTGCCCGGACGATTTTGAGCCCGGAGTTCCGGAGTCGGTAGCCGTCGCTGGTCTCCTCGACGTAATGACCCACCAGCTTGTCGAGGTGATAGCTGAAATTGCCACTGTCGCGCACGCCGACGCGGTCAAACAACTGTGAAAACGAGACAGCATTGTTCTCGGCGTGGGGATCGTACACCTCCCACAGTGCCAGCAGGATGGCCAATCGAATCTCGTCGCTCAACAGTTTGAACGACTCTGTTACATGGGGTTCAGCGGCCTCGGCCGCTTCAAGCGGTGACTTGGATACCGTTGGATCGGTCATGTAGATAGTTACCACGTGACAATCCAAAAGGAGTGGGGCGGGTGCAGGAGGTGCCCTTCCTGTGTATGAGTATTCAATAACATGTCCAGATTTCATGAGATTTTCAGGTATCCAAACCTCCCGAATTCGGCCGCTTCACGCCTGAAGTCGATTCGTTCGACAGTCGAACGAAGATTCAGGATGTGATAGTAGATCCACTGAAGTTCTTCGTGATCTACCGAAGCAGTGTCAATTATACCCTGCTCATTAAAGGGGCTGAACTCACCGCTTGTGTGCTATCCCCATACTCGCCGGTCCATTCAAATGCTGAACCTGTACATCGTCGAAGCCTGCCTCCTCCGCCCACGACACGAACTGTTGTCCGGTGTAGTCGAAGGCGTCACCGTAGTAGGCGAGCATGTTCAGCGACATCATCAGGCCCATGGTATTCTCCCGCCGTTTGTCGTCGATAATATGGTCGATAGCGACGAAGGTTCCTCCCGGGTTGACGGCATCGTAGAATTTCTCCATGAGCATCTTCTTCGTCTCCAGATTTTCCTGATGGAGGATCAGACTCGCTGTCACGAGGTCTGCGTCGGGGATTGGGTCCTCGTTGTAGTCACTGCCCACGGCGTCGATCCGATCCTCGAGGCCATCGGCCTGAATGCGCTCGCGGGCCAGTTCAGTTACCTCCGGCAGGTCTGTCGTGGTGATCGAAAGGTGGGGTTCGCGTCGGGCCACAATCCGGGATAGGTCGGCGAGTGCACCGCCAACATCCGTCATTGTGTCGTAGTCCGAGAAGTCGAACTGCTCAGCGAACGCGATGAAATTTCCCTTCGACAGTCCGGCCATCCCCTCGGCGAACGCCTCCAGTTCCATTGGGTCATCGTACATCTCCTCCCACAGCGGTTCGCCCGTCTCGTCGATGACACCCTGTGGTTCGCCCGTCCGCAGACTCTCTTCGAGACCGCCCCACACGTCGTAGGTTTGCTGGTTGAAGATGTTGATCGCGCCACCGATGTACCGTGGATCGTCTTTGTTCAGAAATGCTTCCGTCTCCGGCGTGTTCCGATACCGGGGATCGTCGCCGTCGTCGTCACGCTCGAGGAATCCGAGCGACGCGAGCGTGTCGAGAAAATCTCTGGTCGCCCGGGGATGCAGGTCGAGTTCCCGTTCGATCTCGGAGGCTGGAAGCCCCCCGTCCGCGAGGACGGTGAACAGTTCGAGATCGACGGCTGCACCCAACACTTTCGTCCCCCAAAACCCCGTCGCAACCTGCATGATGTGTTTCGGGTCCGGTTCGGTTTCGCCGGGTGCGTGGTCTCCTTGGTCTGGTGTGGTTTCTGCCATGGGTACTCACCGTGTAGTCGGCCGTCGTCGGTTATGCTTCCGCGTCACGTTCTACGTGGCATGCTGTACCGCCAATCGTCCAACGGGGTCGCGTAGAGGGTATCCGCGATCGGCACGGTACCCTCACGTAATGATACCATTTGGCGGCTCAAAAGTATAATCTGTATGGGGTTTCAGTAAGCACACTGTCTGTCTGGTCCAGCCTTTACGCCGCGTCTCGCCGACACAGACGCGTTGCTAGTTACGGGGTGGTCCTGATGACGCGGAGGAGGGGGTCCGAAGGCTCTACAAAGTAATATGTAGAAACTAGGACTCGGACGAAATCTGATTCAGTCATCGTGTCCCGGTTCTGTCTCGTCGTCAGAAGTGGCACTCGAAAGCGCAGACAGCCAGTTACTGACGTATTCGTCCCCGGTGCATGCCACGACTCCCGGTGTCACACGCTTACTCAATTTGCCAAAGATGTCACTAGTTCAAGTATTCTGAGATCGTTAGTTCCCTGTGAGCGACTCAATCGTCGAACGTCGGCCGGTCAGTTTCGCGCTCGGAACGCTCGGGTTCATTATCGCGCTGACGGTCGTCAGTCAGATGGTCCTCGAAGCATTATTTCCGCGTCTCACGGCCGATGGCGTCGCACTGGTAATTAACTGGAACTACGTCGCGCTCGGTATCGCGCTGGTTGCCTGGCTCGGGTGGTGGAGGAAGATTCGCCTCACGTCACGCGTGAATCGCGGTGCCTTGGTGTATCTGCTCCCGCTGTTCGCACTCGTGTTGCTCCCGGTCGCATTCGGACTTTCTCTCCCCAAGGTCTCACTGGTCGAGGGTGCTACCCTTCCCGGTTGGGCAGTGCTCCTGACCATCGTGTTCGGCGTCGCGCTCGGTGCCGGTGTCGCCGAGGAACTGCTGTATCGCGGCGTTTTACTCCGCGCGCTCGAACCCCGTGGCCGGTTGTTGGCCGCGGTCCTGACCGGAGCGCTATTCGGCTTGACACACTTCTCCCGGGTTATTCTCGGAGCCTCGGTAGAGGAGTGGGTGCTCGGTGTGGTGTTACAGTTGCCTTTGGCGATTGGCCTCGCGGCAGTCGCGTTCCGACTCGACAGTCTCTGGCCGCTCATCGTTTGGCACGTCGCGGCAGATATCACGCTTACGATGGTTGCGTCGGTGTCGGCGACGTATGTCCTCGCGTTCCTCGGCCTGTCTGTCATTATCGGCATAATGGGTCTGTGGCTCCTCTGGCAGGACCGACGCGCAGCCCGGCGGGCTGACAGGGAGCCTATACCAGGCGGAACGTAGTCCTCACCACGCCCCCGAAGACTCAGTCGGGTGACCAGTCATACCGACCGTGGCTCAGTTCGCAGACCTCCTGCCCAGCTAATTGCGGCATAGTCCGCTGAAAGCCATCCACCATCTCGTTGTACACTCTGGCCAAAGTGTGACCCCGCTCACTTTGCTAGAAATAGGTGTGCGAGGTAACGGAGATGGCGACGACACACCAAATCTCTGTCACAAGTGGCGTGCAAGACTCAGAGGTTGTATGCAGCAGATCGTTAGCCACACCCGCCACGATTCATATCCACCACCTCCATCCATTCATCGAACGTGAGCCGAAGCAATTCGTTCTCCAACTGAATCGAGATTCGAATTTGAAGGGGGTCCATCGAGACCAGCTCCTCCTCGAAGTCGAGCAGAAGCGTGCGTTGCTCGTGAGTCGCGAGGTCGAACTCGACACCGTGCTCGTAGAAGAACGCGATCACTGCCGGCTGTCTCGACGGATAGAACAACGTCGGCATCCGCCACCGGTACTTGCAGCCCTCGCAGACCTGCGAGACCAGCATCCAGAAGACCGATCCGCAGTTCTCGCAGAACTGATATTCGTTCCAGTCCGGGCGATGGCCCTCGCAGATATCGATCGTGGTGACGGGCATATCGCCCGCGCACTCCGGACAGACGCCGTCCATCACCGACGCCCTTCGGTGGGCGCCCCAGATCCGATCAGCCTCGTTGATCTCATTGGGCGTGCGGTCGCGTAACCCCGACGGGGGGAACTCGTTCTTGCTGATGACGCCGGGCGGGAAGGATTCGACGCACCGGGCGTCACAGGAGGTACATTCCAGGTAGCGCCACCCGTCCCAGTAGCTCCATTCCACCCCGCCCCCACAGTACCAACACGAGATGTCCACGGGCACGGGATCGATCTCCGGGTCGTCGATTGCGGTACCGGATAGCAGCATCCTGACTACCCGCTTGCCCGAGTCCATGAGCTCGTAGCCCGCGTCGGTCCGTCGGACAAACCGATCCATCAGCTTGTTCAGGTGGTAATTAAGTCGACCGGGATCCTCGATATCGAGGCGCTCGCGGAGGTCCGCGAACCGCACGGGCGTCTCATGTACCGGATCGGAGGCCTCCCATAGCGCCCGCAAGATACCGATCCGGGTCTCGTCCGAGAGGAGCTGGAACGCCTCGGTGCCGTCGGCACCGGTAGACTGGGCCGACTCGCTCGTGCTCGAGGAGTCCATGCTGCCGAATACGCGAACGGGTGCGATAACCTTTCCCCACGGTATCACACCCCACGGGAACGTGGATTTTCTTTTGACCTGGCAATCGCCAGGCTAGAACGCACCCGGGCGCCATCGCGAGTCTCCACGTATCGGATTTCTAATAGAAACAAGATTCGATTGGCGTCCCAATAGAATTGTTGTTCTAATTATCTTTAATCCGAACGCGGCCGAAGTCGTACACGGACACCTAAGATGGTAACCAATTCGAGACAGTACCGGGACCGTTCAGTATACGACTACCACACCAGCACCTGCCAACCGAAGAGTTGCCATGTCGTTCGATGAGTCGAACCCGGACACCACCTACGAAGCGGCATTGAACGATCATTACGGAGTGTCGGACCTCGGCGACGAGATCCTCGATGCGCTCGAAGCCGCCGGGAAGGACACCGACGCGCTCATTCGGGACGATATCGCGTCGTTCGACGAGTTCCACATTCGCGGCCTCGAGGCAACCCGTGAAGTCGCCGAAATAGCTGGGATCGGGGACCACGCTCGCGTCCTCGATGTCGGTTGTGGCGTCGGTGGGCCCGCCCGCACTCTCGCTGCCGAGTTCGATAGCGATGTCGTCGGTATCGATGTAGTCGAGGAGTACTGCCGGGCAGCGGCCTTGTTTACCGACCGGGTGGGGTTGACCGACAAAGTTCGCTTTCAGCACGGGAACGCCCTCGACCTGCCGTTCGAGGACGAGGCGTTCGATGTCGTCTGGTTCGAGCACACGCTAATGAACATCGAGGCCAAGGAGGTGGCGTTCGAGGAGGCGGGGCGTGTACTCCGACCCGGAGGCACACTCGCACTATACGAAATTTGTGCCGGACCGGGCGGTGATACCGTATTCCCGGTCCCCTGGGCATCGGACGCGTCCCTCAGCTATCTCGTCCAACCCGAGCGCCTCCGAGAACTCGTTATCGATGCCGGTTTCGAAGAGATTGTCTGCCGGGACGTTACCGAGTCGAGCCTCAATTGGTTCCGCGACGTGGTAGAGTCGATGCAGTCTCGATCACCAGATGCTCCACAACCGCTCGGACTTAACCTCCTCATGGGGTCCGAGACGCCCGTGAAAGCAAGGAACGTCGTTCAGAACCTCGATGAGGAACGGATTTCCGTCGTCCAGGGCGCATACGAACGGGTCGAACTTCCGACCGAGGGATCTTCCGGGACAGCTACCACTATCGAGTGGTGAAGTCACACCGTCCGTTTGGGCAGTTCCTGGTATCGTCAGTGTTGAATACGCGCCCTGCATGCAGCAACATCCTCGTCACCCACTCGATATCTGTCAGTACCGGTGTGACCGATACAGAGGGTGTATTACGTTGCCAAAGTGAATCACCTCACCCCTTTCGTAATAGTGACCTGGAAGTACATCAGAACCCTTGTACCCTTCGAAAATTGGCATCTAAACAAGGCCGGGAGAGCGGTGATCAAGCGAGGCGCTGGCCGCGACCGAGCAGGTCTTGATACATTTCTTCCACCACGGGAGGGGGATATTTAACGAGAGGTGACAACCGAATAGTCAGTATGGCTGAAAAATCCGATGTCATCCTGGATCAGAACAGCGTCAGAGTTCGCGGGTCCGGAAGTTCGCCGGTACTCGATATCGAGGGGGGAAACAACTGGGACCTCTCGGCCGGCGACGGCGATGTGCGCGTCGGCGACGACCAGAACATGCTGAAGATGGGCGTGGCACGGGGGGGCGCCGGTGCCGGAAACGCCAGGCTATGGGCGACGCGAAACCTCTACCTGGGCAGCAGGGGCGAGTCAGTGGTCACTGTCGATAGCGACGGGATCCACCCGGACGGCAACTACAACCTGGGGACGTCCCAGAACCCGTGGGCCGACGTCAATGCGGAGAGCGCCGAGTTCGACGGCAACGTCAAAATCAAGGGCGGACTCACGATGTTGGGTGAGGAAGGGGACGGTATCGCCTTCATCAATCGAGTCATCACCAGCGAGTTCTCGGTGGGTCAGGGCGGTGTCATCTCGTCACTCCTCCCCGACGCTAACGACCTAAATCTCGGCTCCAGTAGCTCTCCCTGGAACGCCGTTCATGCCAAGTCGGTGAACAAGCAGTCCGACGCGCGCCTGAAGAGCGACGTGACTGACCTCGACGGCGGCCTCGACGCCGTCCTCGACCTCCGCCCAGTTACCTACCGCTGGCGCGACGACGGCGCAGACACCCACCTGGGACTGCTCGCCCAGGAAGTCAAGAAGGTGCTCCCGGAGGCCGTCGACGACCCTGGCGAGGCGGACGGCTATCTCGGTGTCGACTACACAGAATTGGTCGCAGTGTTGGTCGACGCAGTCCAGGACCAACACGCAGAAAACGAGGACCTCTCGGCGGAAGTAGAGACACAGCGTGAGGAAATCGAGCGCCAGGACGAGCGCATCGCCGCCCTGGAGGAACGCCTCGCCGCCCTGGAGGACAGCGGGTGACGCCCGTTCGCGCGCCTTTCGGGGAGGAGATCGCAGCATGACCGGGGATCAGGACCCGGAGACAGACGGTCATTCCCTCGAGACGTTCACCCGGCGAACAGTACTCCGGCTAGCGGGACTCGTCGGACTCTTTAGCCGGGGCGCCGCCGCCGAGACGGCCGGCGGGGACCGCGCGAGCGCCACGGCGACTCCGCGGGCGGTCGCCACAGCCCGGCGAACCGCGGCCCTGGAGGGCTCGCTCGGTCAGTTCGCCGAAGCGGTCGCTGTTAATGGGACGACCGCACTCGTCGGCGTGCCACCGGCGGCGAGCACCGCGGGCCCGACGACCGGGCGAGTCGTGGCCCTCGAACGCGACGGCGGGGCGTGGACGCGGCGAGCGACTATCCGCCCTGACGGCGACGATGGCCAGTTCGGTCGGGCGGTCGCCCTCAACAGCGAGACGGTGGCCGTAGGCGCGGAACTCGGTGCCGACCCGACGGGTGACCACGCGGGCACCGTCGCGGTGTTCGCTCCGGACAGCGAGGGGTTGTCACGGCAGGCGACACTCCGGGCGCCGAACACGTCCGGCGTCGACCGATTTGGCTGTGCCGTCGACGTGGACAGCGACCGCGTACTCGTTGGCGCGAGCGCCGCCAACCGCGCGGACGGCGGCGACTCCGGGGCGGCCTTCGAGTTCACCCACTCGGACGGTGCCTGGCAGCACGTGGCAACGCTCGCCCCGTCGACAGCGGAGTGCTCACAGTTCGGATGCGCCGTCGCTCTCGACGGCGACACGGCCGTGGTCGGTGCCGAACGACTCGCGGGGGGCGGGCGATCTGACGCCGACACTGGTGGCGTCGCACACGTCTATCGCCGGGTCGGGGAGACCTGGCGCCGGGTCACCGACCTCGTATCTCCGGCCGGCCACCGCGGAGACGGCTTCGGGTCGGTGCTGGCCGTCGACGGGCGGACCCTCGTCGTGGGTGCGCCTGGCGAGGCCACGGAGAGCGGGCCGGCTGCTGGGCGCGTCCACGTCTTCGAGCGCCACGCTGGCGAGTACCACCGGGTGGCGACGCTCCAGAGCCGCGACGGTGGGCCCGCCGAGCGGTTCGGCGCGGCGCTCGCCCTTGACGGTGGCGTCGTGCTGGTCGCCACGCGAAGCGGCGACAGGCCCCAGGTGTTCGGGCGGACACGCGACGGTTGGGCCGCGGTCGGCGTCCTGCAGGCCACCAGGGACGCCCCAGCGGGGCGCCGGACGGCCGTCGCACTGGACGGCTCGTGTGTTGTCGTCGGCGCGGGCCCTGGCGAGGAACCAAACGAAGCGGCCGGGTCGGTGGAGGTGTTCGAGCCGTGAGGCGACAGGCCGCCCGTCTCGGACGTATAACCGATATCGTCCGAGACGGCGCCAACGACCTCCCAGGGGTGCAGTGACCGTGGGCATCCCACTGAGCGAGATCATCGACGGCGACACCGGGTCGATGCGCGAGCAGGCGACAGCTAACAACCTGCCATACGAGCCGTTTACCATGCGGGAGCTCATCACTCCGCAGTACCAGGTAGACCTCGAGAGTTCCTCGGAGGATTGGGAGAACTGGGTCGGCCAGCACGACGACGGCCGGGTCGAACTCCGGCCGACGAATCGGGAGCAACTCGTCGCCGCCGTCGTCCAGAAGGCACACGAGGGCGGCGAGGTCAGGGCCGTTGGCTCGGGGCACTCCCACTCGAACGCCCCCGCACCGAGTGACACGTACATCGAGTTGAACCCCGGGGACCCGCCGTTGAACCTCGACGGCCCATTGGGTACGCCCGAAAGGGACGGGCTGAACAGCCTCCTCGACCACGAGGGGTGGCTGAAGTCCGACGACGATCTCCAGTCGATATATGGCGGTCGGGACGACTTCTACAACCCGTTCGGGGTGGGCGGACCACTGGACGACGGACTCACGCGGAACTACCTCAAGCGCCTCCAGTCCGGGGTCATGCTCCGGCGACTCAACCGTCACATCCTCCGCGAGTACGGCGACCAGGCCTACGCGCTCAAGAACATGGGCTCCTTCGACGGCCAGACTATCGCGGGTGCGGTCAACACGTCGACGCACGGCACGGGGGTAACTATCCCCTCAATCTCCGACGCCGTGAAGTCCGTCGAGATAGCGACCGTGCCGGAGTCCGAAAGTGGCGACCCCATCGTCCGCCTCTATCGTATCGAACCCACCAACGGGATTACCGACCGCAAGGCGTTCGAGGCAGACACCGGCGACCACGAGATGGAACTCATCCAGAACGACGACGTCTTCCACTCCGTCGTGGTTGGATACGGCTGTATGGGCGTCGTCTACGCCTACACGATGCACGTCGTCGACAGCTACTGGCTTGAGGAAGAGACGGAGCTGATGGCCTGGAGCACACTCAAGGGAAAACTCGGTACGGACGAACAGAGCGTGCGGGAGTTCCTCACACAAGGCGGCACCCGTCACTGCCAGATACTCCTGAACACGGCGGCCGAGCAGGTTCCGAACAAGAACGCCCGCCTCAGACAGCACGAGGCCCACGACGCCGGCCAACACGAGGACTGGCGGGACCCAGTCTGTCTCGTGAAACGCCACAAGCTCACCCGAGGGCCACCGGGATCCATCCAGGACACCCAGTACACCGTCAGCGAGCCCAACGACTGGGTGAACTTCACCAAGGACCAGCGGTGGCCCCCCGAGCGACGGAAGAAGCCGTTCCGCGACGCTGGCAAGTTCTTCCTGAAGTTCCACCCCCTCTCGAAGAACCACGGGAAGGCCAAGCAACTGCACAACAACTTCTTCCATCCCGAAGTGAACAAGGACCAGTTCGTCGGGGGACTCAAGGAGTCGGTCTGGTACGTAGCGTTGCGCCGACTGCGCGATAGGGTCGGGACCGCCAAGAAGTCGGAGTACCGACACCCCATCCCGCCGGGGCCGGCGACGCCCACGACCGAAGTTGGTGTCGGTGTCGGCGACGTCGTCGAAACCATCGACACCTTCAGGGAGACGGTTCGGAACGTCACGCTGAACAAGACGGTGAAGGGACACGACATCTCCGACACGAAGGTGTTCTTCTCAGCGCCGATGGGTATCCGGTTCACCGCCGCCAGCGACCACTACCTCTCGCCCGAGCACGATAGGACGACCGCGATGGTCGAGCTACCTCTCCCGCTCCCGGGGGAGGGGAAGACCGCCGGGGGGCTCAAGCCGGCGGTGCCGGCTCTCGACCACGACGAGATGCGCCGGAAGATCGTCCTCCCCGCGCTGACCGAGGTGGAGACGAGTATCCGGGACGGGAAGTCGGGACTCGGGCCCCGCCCGCACATGGGCAAGCACAACACCGTCGACGCCGACTGGCTCGACAGCAACTACGAGTACTTCGACGCTGCCGGGACGGACAGGGACGTAGGCTGGTACCAGGCCTACGAGCGGTTCAATGCCTTCGGCACCTTCGACAACAAGTTCACCGACCAGCTCGGACTCGACGGCTTCACCCCGGACGCGGAGCCGGACGACGACACCACGGAACTAGAAACTGTGGAGCCAACGCCCCGAAACGAGCCGGCCGAAACAGCCACATCGACCGAGGGGGAGCCCCCTGGCACCGAGGCCGACGCACCGGGGCTCGGATTCCTCACTGGCCTGGCGGGCATCGGGACGGGCGCGTGGCTCCTTAACCGCCAAGCGAACAACGCCGAGAGCGGTGCGGACGAGACGGCAAGTGGTACCGGCAAGAGTGACACCGGTCCTGACGAGACAGCGGACAGCCCAGCCGAGACGGACGACAGCCAGGATGCCGTGGGGGCCGGAACCCACGATGGCGCCGCGGGTGACGCCGACGACGAAACGAACTGACGACACCGCGGACATCGACGAGCAGTCCAATCCGCACGTAGTGATGCAGGTCGGTGGCTGGGACCCATTCCAGGCAATCGAAGCGTATCTTACCCCGCCGACGCCCGACGTTGTCAACGAAGCCGTATGAACCCAATTACAAGACCAATAAGGGGAACGAGGACGCTAACCGCACCAGTCCGACCACTTGGTTTCGTTCACTCTAACCCGGGTAGCAACTAATCTGGGAAATACTACTGCTAGACAACATGATTGTTGGTGGCCGTGGAGTGTAGCGACTGTGAACAGGGGCTCAAATACTACTTATGATCGGGTAGAGGGATGCAGGGCAAGTGCTGAATATGCGCACTGTATCTTGCACTGCGATGAGAATATCTATTGCAGCTGGTAGGTCACCCAGCAGTACGTTCGCAGTCCTCCTAATCGGCTGTTTCGGTCTATTCCCTCCTGAAATCAATCGACACACTCCATTTTACACTCCCTATCAGAGTGTAACTCCGGCAACCCTGCTAGATACAGAGAATCAGTCTGTGGAGGTCCGCACGTGGTTGTACTACGAACTCGATGATTCACCACTCTCCTCACGACCGTTCAGTATCCGGTGAAGTGGGTGGTGCACATGGTGAACGAGAGGAACAACCACTACCGGCGCCGAGGACGGATCTCATCCCGTCTTGGGGAATCTGCCATACCCCGTACCAGACGAGCGCAAGTAGGACGACTCGAATAAGGAACCCACCCGCCTCATGGAGGGTCCAATCACGTATCGAGTTCCTGAACACCTCTTGGTGTCCCTACAACTTATAGCCAAAATCCGATTCTACTGAAGGAGAACCAGATTAATACACTCTCACACCGAATGGCCTTTTTCACGAAACGAACGTGAAATCAACCTCATTTGGACACCTCAGTTTCACGCTCCGATACGAGACCAGGGACTCAGTGGTTCACCTGTTGTGATTTGCTCATCAGCAAGGAGTCGATCGTGTGCCACACACGCTGCAATGCCAAACAGCGCGGTCACGATTCCGACGACTCCAAAGGGAGAAATCATGAGTTCGCTCCCACCTGCCAGAAATACCGACGTGAATCCACCAAGGTTGAATGATCCATGGAAAACTGTCGCGGCGAGCACCGACTGGGCCCGGACGGTCAGGTAGGTGTAGATCGGCGACCAAGCCACGGTCGCAGCAGTCATTGTGACGATCCCGAGCACTGGTTCGTCGGGGAACTGGAGTCCGAGCAGGATGAGCGGGGTGTGCCAGATGCCCCAAACCAAGCCCGTCGCTAGCGACAGTTTCCAGAGGCCGAGTGGAGCCAACTCCGTGAGCAACACCCCCCGCCAACCGAACTCCTCGCCGAAGGCGGCGAGCGCGAAGAGCGTTCCCCCGAGGACGAGTCCCAACCCGGTCAAGAGAACGACGACTGGAACGCCGGTTGCCTCCAATTCTGCGATCGTGGCACCGGCGTCTGCCTCTGTGAACCCGAGTTCGAGCAAGAACGCCGAATAGTCGGTCGTAAACGTCGTGTCCGGAAGCGTGAGACCGACGCCGATCATCGCGGCAGTAAGTCCAGCCGGTGCAACCCAGGCGAGAACAATCCACCGGATGTGGCCGAGGTAAAGACCAGATCCCTTCCGAATGGATGCTCGGCGAAACCGGAGGAGTGTGATCGCCGCGATGGCAGGGGCGCCCATGAAGATGAGAGTGCCAGCGCCCCGACCGGCACTACTACCGAGATCGACATCGACGAAGTAGAGCATAATCATACCACCCCATGAGATGGCAAACGTGAGGACGAGAAACCTCGATACCGTTCGAATGTTTACCGAAGTTTGTCGTAACGCTCTTCCTTCCATGTAGATATGTTCGGTTAAATTAGTAATAACGCTAGGGTCGAACACTCTCGGATGTGTTCAGACTCGTGGTACGCTTCCGCCCATTCTGATCGATATGCACATCTACCTAACGGTTTTTCCACAACTGAAGGTGTGAAACGAACGTCACCCGTTTGCTGAAAAGATCTCTGTATTCAGCAGTCCGGCTCTCAAGATTTCGGTGTGTTTCGAGCAGATCGTTGAGTTTCGACTGCTTGTGCGCTGTGGGTGGCGCGAACGTCGCTTCAAGTTTTCGTGACGGTCGTAGACTCGCTACTGCTCCTCCACGTAGTTCTGAGGATGTCGATGCTCACTTTGAAAGAAGATACTGTGGTAGGACAGCTCAAGCAAATTTGTTAGTCTCTCGACCCGATAGGAGAGCTCCGCTCTCGCGGCAATCTTGGCCAGGAAGTCCGTCGGCTCGGGTGGCTGTAGACCGATTCCCAGCTCGCGGAGAAGGACCGGTACGCGCCAGAATTTGTCGACTTCTCGACCGGTGATGCCTCGGCGACCTCGCTCAGCGTCACCGGCTGGTGGTACCGATTTACCTATCCCTTCAAGATAGGTCTGACCGATAGAGAGAGTGTGTGCAGCAACTGAACGGGATTTAATTCGCGTTATCACGGCTGTAGTATCTTATAGTAAACGTCGTGTGATTCTATTACGTGGTTACCGTGACTGCGATAGATCATCAAATATAATATTACATACAAATATCGCCGAATAATTACCGACATCTCTAATTAATTTGCATAAGAATGCTGGTTAAGGCAGGAGGGCTATGAGTCATTGTCTCCGTAAACACGATCGGATTATTTGTAGATTTAACAGGGGCGATATTTGTCTTACTACCCCGTTTTTTCTTTAGAAATAAGATCTTATATTATATCTCAATTATCGAAGAACAAGTAGGTGATCAATCTATAAACATTTGGAAAGTAAATCAGCAGGTGAGAAAAGAATTACACAACGAGCCTTGGCGGGACGCGGACTACAGAGAGGAGATGATTGCTTATCTAACTCCATTTTATGAACCAGTAACGGAAGAGTTTAAAGATAGAAAAAAGACGGACTTAGACGAGATCAATTCTGAATTTTTAGTCATTGATAATCATGAAGTGTATTATTATGATGATTGGCTATATCATGAAGACGATTTCTGGAGTGGCATTGAAGAACGAAAGTATGAGACAGTTACCTATGAGCATGAGACTCTGGGCGAGAGATCTTTCGATAAACCTGAAGATTTAGATGTAGAGAGACATGCAGTACGTGTCGGTACGCGACCCGGCATCACCCGACAGTTAGAAAACGAGATTGAACGGAGAATTTTCGCGATTGGTGCTATTCTATTAGCTATCGGCTTTTCTTTACAAATCTTGCATTCGCTCGCTTAACCTTTCAATTCGAGCACGTCCTTTGCGAATTTTATGAGGGGGCACCCACCCACTAGATCCGTGGTTCCTGATTTAGTACGCGATCTCTTCCAACCAGGGTAGAATCAAGAGTAAGCTCGATATGCTGAATGGATGTATTCATCATCTAACCCTCGGAGGAGATCATCGATCAGACTGAACGACGCTCCCTCTCAATGTGGTCAACGTAGGTGTCCACCACATTCTGAATGATAGTTTCGCCAGCTTCAACGGTCGCTTCAGTCGGATCACCGAGCACGCCATTTTCGGTGATTGTTTTGAATCCCTCACTCAGAAGGCGAGCGGTAGAGATCTTCCCTTCAGGACCGGGCTCGATGTTCTCCAGTCTGACGAGCTCCTCGTTTACCGCCAACACCACCGCCGTCTCGGCTGCGCCAGCGTGGATCACATCTTGATCATAGTCGATACCCGCATCGCTGAGGCCGTCATTCAGTAACTGCATATGCTCATCGAGGTCGGCGAGGGGAATCACGGTGGCGTCGATTTCTCGGGCGATATCAGGTGCCACAGTCTTGACCGGGCCGAAATTCCCACCATGAGTCGGCACTAAGACGACGTGTTCGAAGCCGTGTTCATCGAGCGACCGGCAGTAAGCCCGGATCACGTCCATCAGTGTCTCAGGTGGGATAGTGATCGTCCCCGGGAACTCCATGTGATGTCCCGAGCAGCCGGGTCGGATCGTCGGCACTGCAAGTGCATCCCCCAACTGCTCTGCAATCCGCCGTGAGAGTTCGTCACCGTCCAGCGTGTCCATGTTCAACGGAAGGTGGGGACCGTGCTGTTCGATCGAACCGACGGAAACAATCGCCGTTCGCGTTCCGTTTTCGAGCGCCGCCTCAACCTCTGGCCATACCATCTCCTGAAGGAGTAGTGACCTGCGAGAAGACATGCAGTTAGAGTTGATCCCCTATAGCTTAAAAAAAAATATATCACACAGAGAGGTGTTTGGATAGCCCGCAGAGAAGCCGCTATTTGCGTATCCTACATCTGTATTCAGCACGTCCCCACCGAACTACCGAGCAGCTGCCAGAACCGGCGTGTTGCATACAGGTGAGTTATTCACCATAGGTGCTAATTTTCTCACTGAATTATGTTAGAAACCGGCTGCTGAATGTAGAGTGTGTGCAGCACACCTACTGACACCGATCAGCGGTTTATGAGTTCAGCAAAGACATGGTTTCCTTTTTAGGTGACGATAGCTTTGGTCAGTCGATATTCCATTGACATCGCGTTTTTTCTCTCGTCGAAGTATTCGTCAATCACGTCGATCATGTCCGCTTGGAGTGCTGGGTACTCATCCTCATCGACGTTTTCGAGGGCGACGATGAACATCCCCGACTGGGTTCGGACCCGCTCCCAGACGTGCGGCGGCGAGAGGGATAATTGCTCGACGACACCGGTTTCGAATGTGAAGTCAGAGACCCCCTCACCCAATCGTTCATGCACAACCTCCGAATCCCCCCACACGAACGGAGGTGCTGGCGCATCCGGGTTGGGGGGCAAATACTCCTGTAAAACCCTCGCCATGGCCGGGACGACGCTCCTGGGCGTCCACGACGTGAATGCGATTCGGCCGCCTGGTCTGGTTACTCGGAGCAGCTCTGTCGCGGCGGCTTCGGGAGGATTGGCAAACATGTGGCCGACACAGGAAAGCGTGACATCGAACGTATCGTCCCCGAATGGCATGTTCGTCGCATCTCCTTCCTCCCAGTCGATGTCTTCGACACCCGCGAGGGTTGCGTTCTCGCGTGCATCCTCAAGCATGGCCGGGGTGATATCCAAGCCCGTGACCGTCGCGCCTCGTCGAGCGGCAGTGATGGCGATGTTCCCAGTCCCGCAGGCGACATCGAGTACGTGATCGTCCGCCTCGACCGCCGCGGCATCCACCACGTGCGCCGCCATCGAGAGAAAGGTCTCCCCGATATCGGGATAGGAGCCGATCGTCCAGACCCGCTTCACGTGTTCTTTTGAAGCCATAGTTCACTCTGTCGGTGGTTCGACGGCTCCGATCTGTGTGAGTAATCCAAGGAAGTCCCAGGTCGCCCACGTTTCTGCGATTTGGCCATCTCTGACCCGATGCATCGCGTTCCCCTGGATCTCGATCGATGCATTAGTTGGTTCGATCCCCCGGAAGTCTCCCTGGTGTGTCCCGGTCATGGTGCCTTCGAACGCGACCACATCACCTTCGGCAATGAGTTCGCCAATGTGGACCTCGCCATCGGGAAACGCCTGATGCAAGCCCTTCATGGACTGGACCCAGGGGTCAGGTCCCGATTCCGATTCTGGACTCGCGGGATCGTGACGGGTGTAATCCTCGGTGAAGATATCGTCAACGAGATCGTAGTTCTTGTCGTTGACGAACTCGTTGATGAATCGCCGGATGACTGCCTTGTTGTCCTGTTCTTGGGTGGTCATTGTTTTTGCCTCCGATGCGCCCGCCCCAACGATACCGCGAAGTCAACCGGGCTTCATGACGAACACTGTAGTGACTACGCGCACCCCCATGTTAATAGTTACCACGGGGGGCCCGATCCCGAGTAGATGCGACCCAAAGCACTGCTGAATATGCGCCCAGTATCTTGCATCGTCGTGCGTGACCTATCCACGTTCTATCAAGTTCATAGTGACCGATACAGAGCCCTATTCAGCAGAGCTATATTCGCTTCGTCTCCTGCAACATCTGAAGCGCCCAGCGAGAAGCTCTCAGCGGATCGAATCGATTCGTTCGCCAGCGAGCGGTTCGGAGTCAGCTCTGACAGACGCGTAGACGCGCTCGGCCCACTCCCGAGCGATGGGTGACTCCGTATCAACGAACACCTCCATCTGGCCCGTCGACTCGTCGTACCCTCCGATTCCCACACGCGCCTCGAAGATGGCGAGCCCGTAGGGAAGATCGTCCCGCGTCCGGAGGGTCAGGTGGCCACTCTCAACCGCCGCGGTCGCTTGTGTCGGATACGTCTCGAAGAGTTTCTCGACGATGTGGGGCAGGTAGATGATTTCGGTGTCGGTCCTGTCGAATACCCGCTGGTGGAATTCACCCAGGACGAGCGGTGCCATGTGCGTCGTATTGAACCCGCGGAAGGTGTCCGATTCGTCCACCAGCGAGATAAACCGCTCGACCGGCCGGTACGGATCGTCCGGCTCGGCGACGGTGACCGTCGCATCGACGAACGGTTCGACGACGAACTCCTGGTGGTCTTCACAGATAATATCCAAAAGTGGTGACATCCGATGGACGGTTCGCACGTTCGCTTCGAACCTGAGCACCTCGTCGGCGACGGCCTCACCACGCCCGGTCAACTGAAACCGGCCGTCGACCTTCTCGACGAACCCCTGCTCGTCGAGCCACTGGGTGAAGCGGTGGCTCGTCGCCCGCGAGACGTCGAGACGCTCCTCGATCTCCCCGCGGTCGAGTGGCTCCTGACGAAGCGCTTCCAGTACTGGCCCATGTCGGACGATGTCGCCGAGCAGATCCGTGTCGACGCGGCCGTCCGCCGAATCCAGTCGCTGGCCGAGGTGCCGCCTGTTTCGCTCGTTCTCCAGAAGCGCCTCTAAGACCGGTGAGCCCGGTGGCGGAGCCGGGTCTTCGGAGTCCGGTTCGTCGTTGTGTGGCTTCATGGGAATCCTTCCGTTTCAATAGGAGAGCACAGAGGGTAACTCTTCGTGTCATGAACCGAAACGCGTCTCACGTGCTGAAACGCTGTTCAGGCCGTCGAACGCTGCTTGATGGGTGAGGCCAAATCGCAGGCAGCCCTTCGATATGATATGGTACAGCATGAAATCGACGACGAACAGCTCGAAGGATTCGAAGCCGGATTTCATGGAGACTTGATCCGTCCCGACGACCCCGACTACGACGATGCCCGCGCCGTCTGGAACGGGATGATCGATAAACGGCCGGGGCTCATTGCGCGGTATGCGGGTGCCGCGGACGTCATCAGTGCCGTGAATTTCGCCCGCGAGAACGATCTTCTCGTGGCGGTGCGTGGTGGCGGGCACAACGTTGCCGGCACGGCCGTCTGCGACGATGGGCTCGTCATCGACCTCTCGGAGATGACCGGCGTCCGTGTCGATCCAGAGGCACGGACGGCGTGGGTCCAGGCCGGTGCCACGTGGGCCGATCTCGACCACGAAACGCAGACGTTCGGACTGGCGACACCGGGCGGCGTCGTTTCGGACACCGGCATCGCCGGGTTGACGCTCGGTGGTGGAATCGGGCACCTCCGCTGTGCATACGGCCTGAGTTGTGATAACCTCCAGTCGGTCGATCTGGTCACGGCGAAGGGCGAGTACCTGACGGCCAGCGCCGACGAGAACGAGGACCTGTTCTGGGGGTTGCGCGGGGGCGGTGGCAACTTCGGTATCGTCACTGGATTCCAGTTCAAGCTCCACCCTGTCGGTCCGGACGTAGCGACCTGCCTCGTGTTTTATCCCGGTGACCAGTTGACCGAGGTGCTGCGGGCTTACCGGAAGTTTGTTGGGAACGCTCCCGACGAGATCAGCACGCTTGTGTTCGCCGGCGAGCTGCCGGACGAGGAGTTGTTCCCTGCCGAGCGGGGCCACGAGCAGAAGTTCGCCATCATGGGCTGTTATGCCGGCCCTGCCGACGATGGGGAGGCCGAACTGAAACCCCTCCGGGAGTTCACCGATCCGATCGCTGATTTCAGCGGGACGATGCCCTACGCCGAGTTCCAGCAACTCCTTGATGAGGACTACCCCGATGGGATGCGGTACTATTGGAAGTCGCTGTACCTCGACGATCTGTCGGACACTACCATCGGCCGCATCGCATACTGGGATCAGGCCGCTCCGTCGCCGTTATCGACAGTCGACGTCTGGCAGCTCGGGGGTGTGATTACGGATGTCGGTATCGAGGAGAGTGCCTTTGCCGGCCGCCACGCACCGTTCCTCCTCGGCGTGGAGGCTAACTGGGAGGACCCCGAAACCGACGAGGCCAACGTCGAGTGGGTCCGGGACTGCCTCGATGACATGCGTCAGTTCTCCGACGGATCGGTCTATCTGAACTTCCCCGGCTTCCATGAGGAGGGCAACGAGATAATGCGGACGACGTTTGGCCCGGCGTATAATCGGTTGGTCGCGCTCAAAGATGAGTACGACCCCGAGAATCTGTTCCGGCTGAACCAGAATATTGAGCCCACTACCTAAGAAATTTCATTCGGAAGCCTTCGTACAGTTAAATACGCAGTAGTGATTGCTGCATTCGCGCTGTGCATCTCGCACGGCCGTGTGTAACCGATCCACTATCCGTCAAGATCTCCGTGACCGATACAGAGGATGGGTTCAGCACGGCCCAAGTGCTATAGGAGACGAACGACAGCCAGATCATGTGGGCCTAGACTCAAGGCGATTTCTTGTCTCGCGGGCTCCGATTCTCAGTGGGGTGGTGGGGGGAATCGTCCACGCTGGTGTGGCAGCTGTTCTTTGGAATCATTGGTTCGACGAGCTGGGGGAGATGCTCAGGATCAAACCACTCAACGGGGCGTATGTCATCCTTGGAATGTTTCTCCTCGGATTCGTTCCGGTCCTGTTCTACGTCGGTAAGAGGGTCATATCACCGGTTATCGTCGTCGTTGTCTGTCTGCTCCTTTCAGCAGTCGGCTCGTGGCTGGCGGGCCCAGTTCGTGCACCGACTGCTGTTCCGACACCATTCGGTCTGTATATTCTCTTCTGGGTCGGCATCGTCGCTCTCGCGGGTTTGACAGGGGGATTGGAGTATCGTCGGTCGCAGCAAGTCACAGGATGACCTGAGTCGAATCAGTCACTCGCTCGCCAGCCTTCGCAGATACGGTGACCGATACACGCGGTCTATACAGCAGGAGGTCCATTAGTTGTCGTTAGTCTGGCAGAATTCTCATTCTGGGTGTGACCCCGCTCACTTTGCTAGATATAGAGGATCAACTTAACACACGGATCTAATACCTCTCCGATTTCTGCCAGAAACACCGTGCTAAATCAGAGCATGGATTCAGCGTGTTGGCATCGACTGTATCAAGCCGTTTGATCTGTCCGAATACCAGGTTCGTTGAATGGATTTTGATCTTTTACCATCCAGCGAACATCGAAATCGATAGTCTGGTCCGAGAGAAATTCGAAACATGCACGAGTTGTTGCAAAGTCGGGGAACACAACCCCGTCTCCCCATCCTTCCTGAGTCGCAGTGGCTCGCTGAATGGTCCCATTCTTCTTCAGTTGTTGAAGAACATCATCTCGTTGGACGAGTAGAACGAGTTCGAAACTGGCGCTAATCATCCTCGATACCACCCGTCTTCACTCGTGGGCGTCGTCCGACTCGACCAATGACAGGATCGTTCGTTCTAGTTCACCACCAACGAATTGGACGTGACCCGTGTTAGCCTCGTAGTCGATTATTCGAGCCTCATCCAGTTTTGGGAGATGAGTATGGTGTAGTGCGATCCGGACGCGTTGTCGGTGTTCGTCGGATACCCGTTCCGCGTCGTCGTCTCGTACCTGATCCGCAACGCGATTGACGAGTGCGTCGTAGTCCAGTTTCCTATCCGGCGCGTTTACCAATGCGCTCAGGATGGCGCGTCGGTGTTCGTTCGCTACTGCCGACAGGATCGTATCGGTGGAGTTCGGTGCCTTCCGCGCCGAAGAACCGGAAACTCCCTCAATAGACTGCATATCACGTTGCTCTCGCTCCGAATTACCAACCATGCTCACAACAACGGAGTCCTAACGGCCTGACCCTGTCCCATGGTGTATAATGGAAACAGCCAGGCCAGTTACGTCTCTGACTCGGGAGTGAGAAGCGCGTGCCTACCGAACTCACCGATGGCACGACGTAGTCGCTCCGTCACTGCCTGATCGGAAATCCCGAGTTCGTCGGCGAGTTCCGCGGTCGTACAGCCACGGGGAATGTCGTAGTATCCCATTCGAACAGCAAGCACCAGGGCTTCTCGTTGTGGCTCACTCAGGCCATACCATTGACCGGATTCGGGATCCGTCGGGTTGTATATACGGACAATTTCCAGCGGGATGTGCGCGTCCGCACAACAGGACTCATACTGACTCAAAGACTCGCGGTCTCGGAATCGGATCTCGAAATCCCACCCTTCGGGTGTCCCCGTAGCACTCAGAATTTGCCCCGCGTTGTTCATGATGCACTGAAAGAGGTGATCCTGGCTCGCATCCCAGTCGAGCCTGAACAGCGTCCGATCTTCAAACACGTCCACCTCCGTGACGCTGTTGACGGTAGGATAGCGTTCGACGGTGTCGAGAAACCCGTCTCCGACTGGTTCGTAGATCCAGAAGAGCGGTACGGTTGTATCCCCACTCGGGACGAGCGTTTCGAGTTCGATGGCCGACGCTTCCTGGATACTGAGGATTTTTCCAAGTTCGAAATCATCGGGTGAGATCCGGACCTCCGTTATCACACTCATGCTCGCTCGTGAGAATAGATTGCTCCGGGTCGTACAAAAGGAAATGACATGGTACACCATGGACAGGTGGAATCCGACGACAGCAGCCTAGTCGTAGAAGACACTATCCTTGCTACCAATCGAGTTTGGGCTCTTCTCGCCGCCATGATACACCACCCATGCCGGTTATCGGCTTGCCGGACGAAGGCTTCAGCATGGCGACTGTGATGGATTTTACGAGTCCGGCAGAGGAGTTTCCGCTGGGGAGTGTATTCGAGGAACTGCCGGGCGTGACGGTCGAGTTGGAGCGACTGATTCCACACGAGACGCTGATCATTCCGTACTTCTGGGTACGCGGTGTCGAAACGGCGGACATCGAAGCGGCGTTCGAACCGCACCCCGGCGTGACCGATATCCGACTGGTCGATAGCGTGGAGGACCAGTATCTGATGCGTGCCGAGTGGAAACCAGAGTACTTTGGCGTCCTGAGTGCGCTCGCCAAGGCCAACGTCGTTGTGCTCACTGGGATCGGGATGAAGAATGAGTGGCGATTCGAGGTGCGCGGCGAGAGCCAGGAGGCAATCGCCGAGTTTCGAGAGTACTGCCAGGAAAACGATATTCCGATAGCGATCACTGCTGTCCACGCAATGCTTCCGATTCAGGGGGAGGGCTACGAGTTGACCGAGACACAACGCGAGGCGCTGGTGTTAGCCTACGAGCGTGGCTACTTCGACACCCCACGCGAGACATCGCTCGAAGAGATCGCTGAGGAACTCGGCATCACACAACAGTCACTCTCCTCACGCCTTCGACGCGGGCATCGGCGCCTCATTAAAGCGACACTGAGCAGTTCGGTGTAATCGTTCGGTCAGGGAGCCACGATTAAACCCCCTGTATAATCAGTACCCCTGTTAAACCGACTCAGACGGCTAGAATCGGTCTAGATGGACGCAATGGTCTCCGGGGTTGGCGTAGAAGCAGTCGAGTACTCTCAGGAATCTGGGACTGTTCGCACCCAGTTTGATCAGGAGAAGACACCCGCAAGCATGGCTGTTATCGCAACGCTGGCGGAGGTCATGGACACTGATCCGGTTGAGCTGAGGCCGCTCCAGTCTGCTGTTGACCCAGAGGCGGTAGATGCGCTCGTTCAGGTTCGATCTGAGACGACCGGAGATACCCACGTTACATTCACCCACGAGGGCCACCAGATCAGCGTGCACAGCGACGGCGTGCTCACGATCACGCCCTCAGAACACGAACTAACAGCGGAGAACGACGAGAGAGACGCGGGACGATGAGTTCTGAGGGGACATCGCTCACGTCGAAGGAGGAATTGAACGCGGAGCTCCAAGCCCTTCTTCTCAGGGCCTATGAGAATGGGCTCGATGTGGAGGGCGGATTCGAATGTCGAAATGGGGCCGACCATCCGGACTGGGACGTGATCGTCACGGAAGTCGAAAAGAACGACCGGTCGGAGTGACCCACTTCGATGAAGACCGGAGCAGTAACACCTGACGGGCCGTGAGTGACGAGCGCAGTAACGGTGATCGAGTCGAACGTGTACTCTCAACGCAACAGTGGCGAGTATTACGTGCGCTACTGGATGAGCGTGTGATTCCTGCAGATCCGATATTTGGTGAGGGAGAAATGCTTGGCTGCGAGGAGCACCTCACAGTTTGTTACGAACTTCACCACGTCCTGCTTCCCGAGTTAGCGGAGATGAGACTCGTCAAGTTCGACAGGTTCGAAGACGAAATCCGTCGAGGAGCGAGATTCGGCGCGGTGCGTCCGTTTCTCGAACAGATCGATGAGGATCATAATGGATGATCTGGGCTGATAATAGCTTCTTGGTGAATATGCGCTGTGTATACAGCACGTCTCTCCGGAATACTACTGAATCTGGGAGGTAGCAGAGCGGTCAATACCCACACCCACGTAGCGGCCGTTTCAGCGGGAAAGATGTCCACCAATAGGATTTCAACAGAGTCGGATAACCGATTGTTCGGCGCTGGATCGATGTGTCCGTTCAATAGCCATCGGTGGAACGCGCCTTAGAGCGTCGCTTTCGTGAGTTCAATTCACCCCGTCCAGAAACCCGTGTTCCGTGCTCGCCACCCTCAGCAGCGGGTGGAGACGTGTCACGGACGGTGGTCGATCCTCAATCTAGCGCTGTTTTCTTGTGCCTCCTCGCACATGATACAGTGTACCATGCCTGGAACCGACGACTATCCAAAGGCGATTTTCTACGACTCGAAGACGACCATCTTCGACTGGGACGACCAGTGGAACAGGGCCGCGAGCGAGCTCGTCGACAAGTACGACGCCGATGTCGACCCCGCCGAGTTCCGGAGTCACTGGGGCAAGTACATGGCTGGCTACTTCCTCACCGCGGCCTTTGGTGAATACCGAGACCTGAACCCCTGTATCCGGGACGCGCTAGTGGACACGTTCAACCGATATGGGATCGACGGCGACCCCGAGGATTACACGCACTTCACCGACCTCTACGACACGGTCCAGCCGTTCGACGAGGCCAGTGACGCCCTCGAACGACAGCAGCAGTACGCGGAGGTCTGGACGTTTTCGAACGTCGAAAGCCGGTATCTGGAGATGATGGTCGACAAGCTCGACATGGAACCCGATTACGTCGGGACCATGGAGGACATCGAGGCGATCAAGCCAAGTCCGTACGCCTACCGGACGGTGCTCGAGCAGAACGGCTACACTGCAGACGAGGTGCTGTACTGTGCGGCACCCATTTTCGACGTCAACGGGGCGATGGCCTACGGGATGCAATGTGCCTACCTCAACCGCCCTGAACAGGCGTGGCAGGATCCGCAGCGCGACCCGCAGTACGTGATCTCTGACTTGACGGAACTAGCTGACATGCTGGAAGACGGTGAGATCTCGGCCCCCGAGCGATCCGGGCCTGGGCGTCGCGCCGAGTGAGCCCCGGGACCGACATGGGGTTCATGTTCGGGTCAGACGGCTGGCAGGGACACAGGGCGGGTGTGGAACGGACGGCCTCGTGACAGGGACCGAAAGGGGATGTCCACGGATGTCCGAGGACCCACAGTGCGCGGGATACACCCGCCATACCACCGTTTGTTCGCGAGCACTGCCGACGTGAGGGCATCGATCGGGGGTGTCGACGAGGCGAGTGCGGGAACGATGGCGGGGATGGTGAAATCGGGGGAGCCAGGCCTGGTAGGTGGGGTCGACGGCGCGGGAGGACTGTCACGAGCGGTGGCTCGGCCGCTTCCCACACCCCGCCAAAACCGCAGGACCCCGCCCATGTGTGGGGCCTGCCAATCCCCGCTTCGACGCTGGCTGCGTCGCTCAGGTACGGCGCTCCCTCGTCGGCTGCCAGCCTCGGTATTCCGCTCATCTCGAGACTCGGTATCCTGGTTGGGCCTGTCCGCGTCTTCCCCCGCTCTGTCGATCCCCTACGGACGCTGTTCGCTGCCGGTCGCCGACGTCCGTTGTGTGAGCGCGCGTGACCATGGCGCGCTCGCTCGATACGCCCAGGCCGGCCAACCTGAACTCCATCGGCCACCCCTCCTCCTCCTCGCTCTGGACGCTCCACGATGGGCTCGGACCCCGCTTGCGTCCCGTGCGCGCTCACGACCCGTTCCTCACTCCCTCGGCCTCCGCTCATCGCGTGTTCGATCACCTCCAGGTGGCTCTCCGCACCCCTCCCCTCCGACTCGACTGATCTACTGTCCCGTATCGACTCCATCGACGCTCGGTGTCCACTGCAACGTTCCGCCGGCCACAAGTGGTTCTCTGGCGCTTCTTACCTCCCCTGTGTGTTCGCGAACGCCGTCACAACCGCTCAGTCACCCACCCCACACATCCTCGCCTCCGAAACTCGAAAATGGGTGATTGCGGCCATCTAAGCCCCCCGTGGCCGACGAGATTCTTCGATAGACTCCCCGAGTGTGATGGTCGTGACGGAACCTTGTAGAGGACGCCTCCAGGGTAAGAGCGGCTACGAAATCGTCTCTTCGTGCTCTCACTCGCTTCCATTTGATCATCGCTCCGAGGGTGAGAATCCGACTCGGTCCAGGCCCTCTATGACACAATGGCAAAGAGGAGTTTGGTGCCGGGGGGCTGCGACACGCCCGTCAACGACTTTCTCACCGAGTTTGTCGGGCTCGATACACCTCAATTGCCGTTGGTCAGAGATGCAAGCCCGTGCCGGACGGTGACACTTCGGTGTCGGTGACCAGCCGAGTCACGATTTCTACTACTCGTCGCTCAATTCCTCCGTCAGAGTACTACAGAAGTCGTCGACGGTCTGCCGGTTACTATCTCCCCTCGAAGACCGGTTCGGTCCCCTGAGGGCGCTTACCGATCGTCCGTCTGAACCGCGGAATAGGTCTCCGCCCGTTGGGCCCAGACCGTCCTCATCGTCTCTCTGACGTCGACATACAGGTCGTAGAGGGCGTCGTACGTCGGGACCACGTCGGCCCGCGGCGTATAACGGCGCTCGACCGACGCCATCTGGTCGACCGCAGCGTCGAGCGACGAGAAGACACCCAGCGCGACTCCGAGGACGGCAGCAGCGCCCTTCGCGCCCAGTTCCGTCCCGGCGGGGACGACGACGGGACGGTCGAGACAGTCGGCGATGAGCTGCGGCCACAGGTCAGAGCGCGTCCCGCCCCCGCTCAGGGCCACCCGGCTCGCCGCGCGCGGCAGGTGGTCGAGACAGTCCCGGACGGCCAGCGAGAGCCCTTCGTACACGGCGCGGGCAAGCGTGGCGGGCTCGTGCTCGGGCGTCAGCCCCACGAACTGACCGCGAGCGTCGGGGTCGACGAACGGACCGCGTTCACCGGTCGTGCTGAGGTAGGGGTGATAGAGCACGCCGTCGCTGCCGGGGGGCACGTCGGCCGCAAGCGCTTCGAGCCCCGCGACGTCGTCGACCTCGGCGAGCGTCTCGGTGGCCCAGTCGAGACTCGGGGTGCCGGCGTTCGACCCGATCGCGTACGTCCACAGCCCGTCGATCCCGAGGTGCATCTGGATGCCCGCGCGCGTCGAATGCGGGCCGTCGACGAACACCTGGTGGGTGAGTGACGTGCCCAGCGTAACCGCAGTACCACCGGTCGTCGCGCTCCCGCACCCGATCCCCGACGCCGGAACGTCGAACGGCCCCGAAACGATGGGCAGGCCGGCTTCGAGGCCCGTGTCGGCGGCGGCCTGCGCGGTGACGGTCCCGACCACCTCGGTCGGTGGCGAAAGCCGTGGGAGGGTGTCCCGCGCCGCAGCGATCCCGACGAGGTCGAACACCGACCGGTCGTACTCGCCGGTCGACCGATCGAGATAGGGGACCGTCGCCTCGCTGTGGTCGAGGGCTCGCTCCCCGGTCAGCCGGAAGGCGAGCCAGTCCTTGCACGAGAGGATCGTCGCCACGTCTGCGAACTGGTCTGGCTCCTCTCGGGCCAGCCACGCCAGCAGCGGCAGGCTCATCCCCGGGTACGGCGCCGAGCCACACTGGTCGACGATCTCGTCGAGGTAGCCAGCCTCGTCCCACGCCTCGAGTATCGGGGCCGCTCGCGAGTCCGACCAGAGGATGGCGGGGCGAACCGGATCACCAGCCGTCGTCACGGCCCAGAGGCCGTCACCCTGGCCGGTGATGCCGACGCCGCGCGGCTCGCGGTCGGCCGGCACCGCCTCGACTACCTCGCGGATCGTCTCAGCCGTCCGCGTGTACACTTCATCCATGTCCTGCTCGGCGTGGCCAGGTTCCGGGTGGTGGGTCTCCGTCTCCCGCGTGGCGCTCGCCAGTTCGGTGCCCTGCAGGTCAAACGCCACCGTCTTGACGTTCGTCGTGCCCGCGTCCACCGCGATGAGGACGTCGCCGCTCCGTTCAGTCTCGGTCATGACACCTCTGGACGGTCGATCCGGTAGCTACTCGGCTGGTCGATTCGGCGACCGCTCGGCTGGTCGATCCTCGGTCAGTCGGGTCGGTGTGCTGGGACATGTCGTCGCTCTCCGGGACTCCTACCGGCGGCCTAGAAGCTACACCCCGTCTCTTCGCACGGGCGGACCGTGTCCGGGCCGTCGACCTTGTTGAGCAGGTTGACTTCGGTGCCCTCGCCGGCCGTGACGATCTCGCCCGTCCAGACGGGGTTGACCGACTGGTGGTCGCAGGCGCGATAGGACGTCTCCCCCAGGACGGTCTGCATCTCGAGGCCTTCGAGCGTCTCCCGGACGGTCGTGTGCTCACTCGACCCCGCGGCCTGGATGCCCCGGGCGACGGTCCTGACGAGTTCGTAGCCGACCCTGGCGAAGTTCCCCGGCGGGCTGTCGTGGGCGCTCCGATAGGCCTCGACGAACTGTTGGTTGTCACCGGTCTCCAGTTGGTGGTTGTACAGCGTCGACGAATAGGTGCCGGCCGCGGTCTGTCCGAGCGCACCGCGACTGACCTGTGCGAACAGGGCGGTCCCGATGATGTCGACCTCGTCTTTCAGGCCTGCACTGTCGGCCTGTTTCATGAAGTTGATCAGGTCGCCGCCGGTCTCGGGCAGGACCAGGACGTCGGCGTCGGAGTTGGAGATCTGGGTGATCTGCGGCCCGAAGTCGGAGGTGCCCGGATCCGGCATCGTCCGGCCGACGATGTCGACGTTGAGCCCCTGCGCCTCGACCCGGCGTTCGAGCTGGCTCAGTGCCGACTGCCCGTAGGCCTCGTCGGTGCTGTGGAGCCACCAGTTCGTCCCGAGTTCGGCGGCGGCGAAGTCGGTGAGTCCGGCCATGTGCTGGGCCGCGTTCGATTCGTATCGGAACGTGTTGGCGTTGCACTCTTCGCCCGTGAGTGCGACCGTCGCCGCGCCGGACATGTAGAGCACGTCCTGCTGGCCGACGTAGTCGGCGACCGCGAGCGCGACGGAGCTCTCGAGTGCCCCGGCGATGACGTCCACCCCGTCCTCCTCGACGACCTTCTTGGCTTTCTGCCGCCCGGCCGCCGGGTCGGTCTGGGTGTCCTCGTACACCGCGTCGATTTCGAAGTCGAAGGCGTCGCTCCCGTTGACGAACTCGACACCGAGTTTCGCCCCCTGGCGCTGGGCTTGCCCCAGCGGGGCCGACGGGCCACTCGTCGGAACCAGCACGCCGATGGAGACGGTGCCGATATCCGCCGCACTACTGGTCGTCCCGGTCTGGGCGTCGCCGCTCTCCCCATCGCCCGCACCGTCGCCGCCGCTCTCGCCGCCGCTCCCTCCGCTCTCACCGTCGCCGGTCTGCTGGATGCAGCCCGCGAGCCCCATCGAGGCAGCTACCGCGCCGCCGGAGAGGGCCCGTAACGCTTGCCGCCTGTTGATTCCGCCATGAGTGTCCGTGGCCTCGTCGGTCGCCGCCGTTTCGTCAGTCGGTGACATTATCCTCTCTATCGAGTTTCGACACTAAAGGATACTGATGCGTCAGGTGGTCTGACAGCGAACTCGGTGAGTCACCAAACCCTGTCCGCCACGAACGTCACTCGCCCACGACCGGGGCGGTGGTTAACTCACGCGCAGGTGTCGGTCGAGGACCCCTTCGTCGGCTCGCAGCGCCTCGCTGTCGCTCTCGTGGACGATCCGGCCGTTGTCCACGACGTACACGTAGTCACAGACGTCGAGCGCCACGTGGACGTTCTGTTCGACCAGCAGGACCGTCAGGCCCTGTGCGTTGCGCTCGGCGATCAGGTCGACGACGCGCTCGATGATGTAGGGGGCGAGTCCCTCCGTGGGCTCGTCGAGGAGGAGGAGCGCCGCGTCGCTGACCAGGGCGCGAGCGATGGCGAGCATCTGCTGTTCGCCACCGCTCAACGCGCTGGCTGCGGTCCCCTCGCGGTCCGCGAGGTTCTCGAAGGTGGCGAGCACCGACTCGATGCGCTCGTCGGTCGTGTCCGAACCGCCACCCAGCGCTGCGAGTTCGAGGTTCTCGCGGACGCTCAGGCTCCCGAAGACCCGCCGTTCCTCCGGAACGAGGGCCACACCGTGGCCGACGGTCGCTTCGGGACTCACGTCGGTGATGTCGGCCCCGTCGTAGGTTATCGACCCGGTCCGGGGTGTGATCGACCCCATGATCGTCCGGAGCGTCGTCGTCTTCCCCGCCCCGTTCCGCCCGACGAGCCCGACGACTTCGCCCCCGCCGACGTCGAATCCCACGTCTTCCAGCACCGTCGTCGCGCCGTAGCCGGCCGTGATCCCTTCCAGTCGCAACAGCGGGTCGCGCAGTCGACGGCGTCCTGCCTGTGGTGGCGCTGGCTCCGCCTCACTCGTCCTGTCCGTCCCACTCGGGGTGGCCGTCCCATTCATCGGATCCGTGTCGTCGCTGGCAGCCTTCTCTTCCCTCGTGTCCGTCTCGTCACTCGTGCCTGTCTCGTCCCTCGTGCCTGTCTCGTCCCTCGTGTTCATCGTCTCCCTCGCGTCCGTCTCGTCGCTCGCATCTGGCGCACCGACCGTATTCGTCGCGTCTGTCGCGTCTGGCGCCGTAGCGTCTCGTTCGCTCGTCACGCCTCGTACCCTCCGAGATAGGCTTCCTGGACTCGATCGTCGTCAGCGATCGCGGCGGGTGTTCCGGTGGCGATCGGCGCCCCGCTACTGAGTACGGTGATGCGGTCGGAGATCCGCATCACGAGATCGACGTCGTGTTCGACGAGGACGAGCGTCTTGTCGGCCAGGACGTCTTCGATGAGTTGGATCGTCGCCTCCGTCTCGTCGTTGCTCATCCCCGCCGTCGGCTCGTCGAGCAACACCACTTCGGGGTCGGTGGCGAGGACGAGCCCGAGTTCGAGCCGTCGACGGTCACCGTAGGAGAGTTTGCTCGCCTGCGTCTCCGCGAACTCGCCGAGGTCGACGCGATCGACGATCGTGTCGGTGTCCTCGGTGATCCCGCCGAGGTCGTCGCTGTCGGCGAAGAACGTCTCCAGGGTCGACAGCTCGTCGTAATGCGCCGCCTGGGCGGCCAGCCGCACGTTCTCACGGACGGATAACCCGGCGAACACGGTCGTCAACTGGAACGAGCGAGCCAGCCCGCTCGCGACGCGCGCGGCCGGGGACGCCTCGGTCACGTCCGCTCCGAGCAGGGTGATCGACCCTTCAGTCGGCGTCATCGCCCCGCTGAGAAGGTTGAACAGTGTCGTCTTGCCCGCGCCGTTCGGCCCGATGACGCTCCGGAACTCGCCGCGTTCGACCGTGAGGTCGACGCTGTCGACGGCGGTGAACCCCCCGAACCGTTTCGTGAGGGCGTCGGTCTGCAACACCACCTCACCGGCGGTGGCGTCGGCACGTCGGTCGGGCGCCGCCTCAGTCATCGGTCTCCACCTCGCGTCCCGGTCGGTCGGTGCCCGGCCCGTCGTCCGTCACCCGCCCGAATTTCGCGTCGAGCCGCGAGGGGAGCGAGACGAGCCCCTGGGGCAGGAAGAGCACGACCACCACGAACAGCGTGCCGAGTAACAGGCGCCACCACGGGATGAGCGACGAGAGCCGCTCTTCGAAGATAGTAAACACGGCTGCTCCGAGCATCGGCCCGTACAGCGTGCCAGCCCCTCCGAGGACGGTCATGACGACGACGTCGCCGCTGTTGATCCAGTGTAACAGCGTCGGCGTCGCGAAGCCGTTGTAGAGGGCGAACAGTGCGCCGGACAGCCCGGCTAGCGTCCCGCTGACGATGAACGCCTGCCGCTTGACTGTCTGAACGCGGTAGCCGACGAAGCGCGCCCGCAGTTCGCTCTCCCGGATCGCCTGGAGGACGCGGCCGAACGGCGCGTGCATCATGCGCCGGACGAGCAGATACGAGCCGGCGACCGTCGCCAGGAGGACGTAGTAGAAGAGGGCGTCGCCGGTGAACGCCAGGGGTTCGACACCGACGATGATCTCGCTGAAGCGAACGCCGACGGGACCGACGCCGTACACCGGCTCGGGCACGCTGAACAGCCCGTTGCTCCCGCCGGTCACATCGAACTTGACGACCGCTTCGTTCACGAGTTCCGCGAAGGCAAGCGTCATCATCACGAAGTAGACACCCGACACCCGGATCGCCAGGTGGCCGACGACGCTAGCGACGACTGCACACAGTGCCAGTGCCACGAGCAGGGCGACGACCGCCGAGGGGGTAACGTGCGTGAGCGTCAGCACGACGGCGTACGCCCCAAGCCCGTAGAACAGCGTGTGTCCGAGCGAGATCAGCCCCGTGTATCCCAGGACGATGTCGAGGCTCAACGCGAAAAGCGCCCAGATGAGCGCCGTCGTCACCATGGAAACCACGAACTTCGAGTAGAGTACGCCCTGGAACACCGGAACGAGGGCGAGGACGCCGAGGGTGGCGACGCCGAGTCGAACGCGCAGACCGGGCCGGCCGCTGAGGACGCCGTCGTCGAGGCCGCTGACGAACTGGCTCGGTTCCGAGTCGCCGGCGTCCACCTGGGTGGTGGTGCCGCCGAACAGCCCCTGGGGCCGAACGAGTAACACGCCGATCATGAGCCCGAAGATGACCATCCCCTGCAGTTCCGGAACGAACGTGCTCGCGATGCTCTGGACGAGCCCCACGACCAGGCCCCCGACGACCGCACCCCGGAAACTGCCGAGGCCACCCAGCACCACGATGACGAACGCCGGGATGATCACCGCGTTGCCCATCGAGACGTTCACGTTCTGGTAGCCGCCCAGGACGACCCCGCCGAACGCCGCCAGGGCCGCGCCGAATCCGAACACGAGCGTGTAGTAGCGGTTGATGTCGATGCCGAGGTTGCGGACCATCTCCCGATCCTCGGAGCCGGCGCGGATCACGAGGCCGAACCGGGTGTGGTGTAACAGCCCCCAGGTCACGGCTGCGAGCCCCAGTCCGGCGCCGATCATGAAGTAGTTGTACACCGGGTAGGAAAACCCGACCACGGAGACGGCGTGATCCAGCAGGGCTGGCGGGGAGAGGTTCTTCGCCTCCGTCCCCCAGACGAGCCGTTTCGTGTCGTAGATGATCAGTAACAACCCGAAGGTGAGTAGTATCTGTGCGAGCTGGCCGCGGCCGTAGACGCGGCTGATGAGGCCGCGTTCGAGCATGCCACCGAGTACTCCGACGAGCAGGGGAACGAACACGAGCGCGAGCCAGAACCCACCCTCACCGAATCCCACCGTGACCGAGAACGCGAAGTACGCCCCGAGCGCGAGTAGTTCACCGTGAGAGATGTTCAAGACGTCCATCACGCCGAAGACGATAGACAGCCCCGCGGCGACGAGTACGTAGACGACCCCGATCGTCACCCCGTTTAGGAAAATTTCCAGCAGTTGCGATCCCGACACCATACCACGCCCTCTCGTGTCCAACGCTAAAATCCCACCCTTCCGACTCCTCTTGGGACAGCGCGGCCCTCCCCGTCGGATGTCGATACCGTTTATCGACCTCGTCGACAGCCGAACCGGACAGCGTCAAGCCGGGTGTGAGGTAGCGTATCGAGATACTTCGACGAGAGCACCGTCCTGTTCGCTCTGGTCGTCATCTTGGGATATTCTTCTCCCTCCCATTCCCCGACTCTTCAGCCGGTACAACCCAGAAGAGTCGGTTGCAATCCAGCTGCCAACTTGTGTGCGACGCAACCTGCATACCCACCCAGGTGCCCCCGAAGATTCAGGAATGCTGTCGAACGGGCCCCGGAGTTATGCCGCGGGCGCGACTATCGTAGCCATGAGCGCTACCGCCAGATTCGGTGAGAACCTGGCCATCCTCGCCCACGACTGGTTTCCGGACGAGGGAAAGATGATGAAAGGGGTGCTGCGATACGGCCCCTACACCTTCACGGGCATCGTCGACCACAACCACGCGGGCGAATCGAGCGGGGACTACCTGCCGACGCTCCCGGACGTGCCGATCGTCGAGCGCGTCACCGACATCACCGACCCCACCGATGCGCTCCTCATCGCCGAACGCCCCGAGGATGGGACGCTGACGGACCTGCAGCGCTCCGAGATCGAGGCGGCGCTCTCGCGCGGCTGGGACGTTCTGTCGGGACTGCACCAGAAACTCAGCGAGCAACCGGCCTTCCGCACCCTCGCCGAGCAACACGGGGCGACGATCCACGAACTCCGGCACCCGCCGGACGAAACGGTGATCGCCGAGGGCATCGCGGGGAACGCCGACGCTCGCGTGATCCTCACTGCCGGGACGGACTGCCGACAGGGGAAGATGACGACCACGATGGAACTCGTCGAGGCGGCCAGGGCGCGGGGGATCGACGCCGGCGCTGTCGCGACGGGGCAGACGGGTATCGCGATCACCGGTCGGGGGGTCTGTATCGACCGGACCCCCGCGGACTTCACCGCTGGATTCGTCGAACGCCTCGTCCTCGAGGCCGCCGAGCAGTACGACCTCGTCGTCATCGAGGGGCAGGCGTCGATCCTCCACCCGGCGTACGCCGCTGACACGATCGGCCTGCTCCACGGCGCGATGCCGGACGGGATCGTACTCTGCCACCACGCAACGCGCTCGGCGTTTCGCAACTGGGAGACGTTCGACCTTCCGCCACTCGACCGGTATCTCGACGCCTACCAGGCGGTCACAGCCCCTCTCTTCTCGACCGAGGTCGTCGGCGGCTCGCTCAACACCTCTGGGCTGGACAGCGACGCCGACGCACGCGCCGCGATCGACTCGTTCGAAAGCGCGCTTGGCGCCCCGGCGACAGACGTGATCCGGTTCGATCCGGGGTCGCTGCTCGACGCGATCGTCTAGGGCTCGCCCCCGTGATCGGGGCCGCCGTCGGGCGCGAACACGGTGTCGAAATACTGCTCGCCCCCGTCACACGCGATTGTGACGACCGTGGCTGTGGGGTCCTGCGTCGCGATGGAGCGGGCGACGGCCACCGCTGCGCCGGAGGAGGGCCCGACCAGCAGCCCGTGCTCGCTTGCCAACCGCCGGGTTTCGTCGAATGCCGTTTCGTCGGACACGTCGCGGACGTCGTCGATGTACTCGAACCACATCGTGGGGCCGGCCGAGTGCTGGCCGAGGCCCTCGACGTCGGTGTCGTAGGGACCCGGGGCCTCCCCGCGGAACGCCGAACTGATGTTGGAGTCGGCCGCGTCGACGCCAACCGTCGTCACGCTTGGATTGGTCTGTTTGACGTGGGTGGCGATGCCGGATAGCGTCCCTCCGGTTCCCATCGGGCAGACGACGTGTGTGAGCGCCGGGCACTGCTCCGTGATCTCGGGGCCGGTCCACCGGGCGTGAACGGCTGGATTCAACTGATTGGAGTACTGATCCAACCAGACCCCGCCTCGCTCGTCAGCGATGCGCTGTGCTTCGTGTCGGTAGTAGCGGTCGTCGTCGCTCCCGACGTCCGGGCACCGAACGAGTTCGGCCCCCAGCGCCTCGACGTATCCGAGTTTCTGGGCGCTGTTCCCCCCGGGTGTCGTGATGACCGCGTCGTAGCCGAGCCGATTGGCCACCAGCGCGACGGCTCCGGCCGTGTTGCCCGAGGAGGCCTCGACGACGAGGTCGCCCGTCGACAGCGACCCCCTCGCCTCAAGTGTCGCGATCATTCCCAGCGCGATCCGGTCTTTCATCGAGCCGGTGGGGTTGTCGAACTCGCACTTGATCTCGATCGACCCGTCTACTCCGGGATCGTCCAGCGGGACCACCGGTGTCCCACCGATCCGGTCGAGCACCGGGTCCTCAGTCGTGACCGCAACGGTGTCGGGGTCGGGCCGACCGTGCGCCACTGCTGCCGCCCGGTCAAGCGAGCCGTCTCCGTCCGGTGGCTTCGCTGACCATCGTTTGTCTGTCATGGAGAATCTCACCCGCCCGTGATAATGAAAGTCATCTGACACGGTGACTACGAGAAGAATAATGAAAAAGGTTAGCACGGCACAGAGGGGAGTATCAATCGAGCTGCGGGAGGTCGCCACGTTGTTCTCGTCGTGCGAGATCACGGACGAACAACCGGAGCTGATGGACGAGATCATCCCGGTCGTCATACGAGTAGACGCGCGCGTCCCACCGCTCCTGAACGGCAGCGATCATCGCACTCCGGACGCCGGATTCGTGGATGAACAGCACCCGTTCTTGATGCGCGCTCGTCGGCGCTCGCTCATCGCGCTCACGAAAGATCGCCTCGAGAACGGACCCGGTTTCGATGCCGACGCCGAGGTTATCGGCGATCCGCGGGACGATGTAGACGACGGCGTTGCTCGCGAGAGCAAATTCGATGCTCTGTGTCGCTGCGTCCATCTCCTCCAGCGGGATGTCGATATCGATGGCCAGAAACGCGTTGACGCCCGGGTCAGTCCGGAGTCGATCACGGGCGGAGAGCAGCATATCGAGCACCGCTTCCTGCCGGTCGAGGTCCTCATCCGACCCGACTAGCGCCCCGAAATCCACCGTCTCCGGGATAGAACGCAACGCCTCACCGTCGTCGTGTTCTGCCGCGTCGAGCAGTGCATCGACGTCGAACGTCTTGTACGGTCCCATCAGGTAGACGAGAAAGCGTGAGTGGGCGAGCTCGCCGAGTTCGTCGATCAGCCGGTCGCGCATGACGCCAGCATTCCACACCCATTTATAAATAAGCTGCTTTTCTGTGAACGCTGAGTCAGCAAGCACTTATGGGTACACTTGCGTAACTAGTGCACATGGCCGAAACCGAGCGTTCGTCCCCCGACGCCGACGATCTGGCAGGGCTCCTGCCGGAGCACAGTCTCCTCTCTCTCGAAGAGTATCTGGACATGCAGCGAGCGATCGGTAACGAAACCCGCTTTCGGATTCTCCATTTCCTCACCGAAAGGGGAGCCCACAGCGCGAAAGAACTCGAACAGGGACTCGATCTCCCGTCGAACACACTCCACTACCATCTCGACGCCCTCGTCGATGTTGGGCTCGTCGAGAATCGAAAACGGAAGCAGCCCGACACCGACGGCCTCTATTCGTACTATCGGGCCACCTCGCTCGGGGAAGGGATACTGGAACACGGCGTCAGAGAACTGATGCGCGAGGAGTGGGATCTCATCGACGCGTATAGCGACTAACGGCTCTGTTGAAACCCTCAGTTGCTGATAGTTTGTTGAGGCTGTGGTGCATACGTGGCGCATAGCCGGCAGTCACTCGGTCACACGGGAATTTCCGGAGAGTAGGGAAGACACACCGCCGCTAGCTCGGTTTGTCCCCCTTGTGAACCAGTGGGGAGTCTGCGTTACAGCCCCCGATGCCACAGACGCCTGCGTCTGCACCGGCCCGTTCGACGCCGGTGGACAGGCTCCCAATCTCCCAGTCGACGGTGTGGCCTGTCGTCCGCTCGTGTTCGTCAAGTTCGGTTCGAGCGACCCGGAGAGAGTCGAACGTCTCGACATACGAGCAATCGGTACAGTCGACTGTGACCGTCGTGACCATCTCTACGTGCTTGTGGGTCCCGAGAAAGGTAAAAGACTGCCTTTGTTGAAACCCTCTCGCGGTTATACGGTTTGGGCTTTGTTGAAACCCGTGCTGAGAAACGTGACGAGTGACTACTGGGAGATAAGATGGATGCTCTCCCGACATCACGTCTTCTCCGACTCGTTGAGCGTGCTATGGTGCTGGCGCGGCGTGCTGTTACACGGTTCTCAACCCAATCATCTCACCACTGTATGGCTGTTGTGACGATTTTTAGAGCTTGAGCCGGCGTTTCAGGTGTTGCAGGGGCTCAACATCATCGGCGTGGCTGTGAACTCGTTCCGACCTCACGTCGCGCCCTGACCCAGGGCCACAGTGTTGACGACGAACCCGATCATCAGGACGAGCGCGGCGAAATACAGGCTCGTGAGGACGATGATTATTCCGCTGAGAACGCCGTAGATCGCAAACTGAGACGCGTTGACCGCGTACAATCTGATTCCGGTGAACAGCGTCGTCAAGCCGAACGCCGCCGTAATCGATCCGGGGAGTGCTTCGGCTATCGAACTGACAAGCTTCGAGGGCAACGAATACAGGGGGAGCAGGGTAACAGTGAGAACGACGAAGAGGCCGACGGGCCAGCCGAACGCGATCGGAGGCGGAGATGGGTACACCACGGAGAGCACCCCAACGAGCACGATCGAGCTGATGATGAGAAGCAACGATCCCAGTATCTTCACTGCCTCGAACGCCTGTCCGAGAAGCGAGTTCTCTGGACGTCCCTCGACGCGCTCGATGGTCATCTGCAGGTCGGTAACGATGTTTGCCACGCTCCATGCGAGCACAGCGATGGCAAGGATGATCGCACTGGTCCGCCCGGTCGCCGACGTGATCGAATCGGTGACGAGCTGCTGTGCCTCGGGCGTGAACACTCTGGGAGACACCTGCCGAATCCGTTCTCCCATTTGCTCTCCGACCACCGCCACCACCAGCGCAAACAACGGCAAAAACGAGACGAACGAGTAGTAGGCGAGCGCAGCCGCTGGATACTTGATATCACACTTTTCGGCCACTTGAGCCACGGTGAGCACGAACGTGATCGCGTCGGCTGGCCGGCCCATATCCATTGCTAGGCTGGCCCACGAACCTAACACCGAGGTTATTCACCTTCAGAGGATGTTTGCGCAGATGGGCTGCGATACACCACGCGGTCGTGACGACACGCCGCTGTGAAGAGAACGGTCGCATCACCCCCGCTCTGTCGATCGCTCCCAGATGACGCTCATCGTCGTGGATGCTGGCTCCGGTGCAGGGGTGGTTCTTCTACCGGGTCACCACCGTATACGCTGGCACCCATCGCTCCGGTGTCTCTCGGTGTCGTCAACGTTCACGTGGGCAATGGCCATCGCCACCGTCATCGGTTCGGTGGATGGTCGGCGGCCACGTCTTCGTCCACGGTGACGCCGAGCCCGGGTCCCGTCGGGAGATCGAACTCGCCGTCCCTGAACGTCGGGGCACCGGTCACCACGTCGCGATGGAACCCGTCCCAGGTTTCGATACCCTCCTGGACGAGGAAATTCGGCGTCGTCGCATCGAGGTGGAGCGCGGCGGCCCACTGGATGGGTCCACAGTAGAGCCACGGGGCGACCTGGGCGTAGTGGGTCTCGGCCATGCCGGCGATCTTCTTGGCCCCTTGCAGGCCAACGAACCCGAGGTTCGGCTGGAGGACGTCGACCGCATCCCGTGCGAGGAGCTGGGAGAACGCGTGCATCGAGGTGAGCCGCTCGCCGGTCGCAATCGGGATGTCGGTTGCGTCACTCACGGTCGCCATCTGGTCCGGCGACTCCGGCGGGACGGGCTCTTCGAGCCACAGCGGGTCGTACGGTTCGAGTCGGTGTGCGAACCGGATCGCGCCGGCCGTTGTGAGCTGCCCGTGCGTGCCGAGGATGATGTCGCACTCGCTCCCGACTCGCGTGCGAATTGCGGAAACGACGTCCTCGGCGTAGTCCAGTTCGTCGACCCCAATCTCCCGGTTGCCGCTGAACGGCGGGATCGGGTCGAGCTTCACGGCCGAAAAGCCGCGGTCGAGATACGATTCGACTGCGTCGGCGGCCTCGGCGGCGGGTGCGGGTGGCTCCCACTCGTAGTGAATGTACGTGTAGGCGCGGATCGAGTCGGTGAGTCGCCCCCCGAAGAGGTTGTACACCGGCTCCCCAGCCGCTTTCCCGACGAGGTCCCAGCACGCCATTTCGACGCCCCCGAACACCTGGGCCTGCAGGGGCCCCGGGATGTTGAACCAGTGGCTGTCCTGGTCGAGTTCCTGTCTGATCTGTTCGACGTCGTGTGGGTCCTTCCCGACGACGAACCGGGTCATATCGTCGAGCAGTTTCTCCAGTGTCGCCAGTCGAAACTCGGTCCAGGGACACTCACCGAAACCGACGCGTCCGTCGGCAGTCGTGAGTTTGACGAACAGGAAGTTCGGGCCACCACGATGGGGAGCCGGGGTTCCGACCGGGAGCGGCTCGACGTCGCGGATCTCCATGCTCCCGTTGTTTTCAGTTCCGGCACAAATCGTTTCGGACGGAGTTGTGACACCGGCCGTGGAAGGGCGCAGGCGCCCCACGATTGCGGGACCTCGGGCCGGAATCGTCACCGGGGGACTCTCGACGGCAGTGGCGGACCGTGCGCGAGACACGGGATCCGACCAGAGCCGACAGTCACGTCAGACACCGCTAGCCCAAACTGTAACCAGGGCCTGTGGGAGTCTACGGCCCCGACGGCCGTGACGAGGGGCAATCGCGACGTGCCTCGTGGGCGCCTGCAGAGACCGAAACCCGAGAGGAGGGCGACCACCTCGCCCTCGAGTCCCGCTTGGGTTTGCATCCGGGATCGATGTTCCCCTGCGTGGGTGGGCGTTTCACAGCAGACGACTCGGCAAAGTGGTCCAGGATGGGGAATCGCGTGGGTCGGCCCGCTGGAGATGCGATCGGATTCGAATAATTCGAAGTATATTTGTACGCGGATTTCCACTATGCGGCATGACCGGCCCTCCAAACAGACCGGTAAAAACGGTCGATACGGCCGCAGAGATCCTTTCCGCGCTCGAAACGTCGGGAAAGATGACCCTCAGGGAGATCGCGAACAGTATCGACTGTGCCGAAAGCACCACACATCGCCACCTGGCCACGTTAGAGCACAACGAATTCATCGTACGCGAGGGGGGACAGTACCGGCTCAGTTTCCGGTTCCTCGAAGTTGGCGGCAAGCTGCGAGACCAGCATCCTCTTTTCAAGACCGGGCGAGAATATGCGGACCAACTCGCCGAAGAAACCGACGAACGAATCTGGCTTAGCACAATCGAAAATGCACAGAACGTGAGCCTGTACTGGACGAGTAACCGTTGTCCGCTCCATCACCATTCGCGCATCGGATCACGGTATCATCTCCACGTGAACGCGAACGGGAAGGTGACGTTGGCAGAACTCCCCGATGAGGAGGTGACGAGGATTATTCAGGAACACGGATTACCCCGGAAGACCGATCAGACGATCACCGACGAAGATCGATTGTTCGAAGAACTGGAGACGGTTCGGGAACAGGGCTACGCAGTAAGCCACGGAGAGTATTTCGAGGGGATGACTTCGGTCGCAGTGCCGATAGCGGTAGCGGAATTCGACGTTCTCGGTGCAATTGGCGTCGGATTCCCGACGGATAGCAAATCCAGTGCTGAACAGGAAGAGATCGTGAAGTTGCTCACTGAGTCAGCCGACGATATCGCCCTTCAGATCAGAGTCGAGTGACGCCCTCGAACCTGGAAGCGCTCTGCAGGTCACCAGCCACAGATATACATATTTCGTTGGACGATCTACCGCACGGCCGAACGGACGGAACGGAGATTATCGCTCGTTCAGGAGAGTTTGCGATAGATCTCTTCCGATATTCCCCTGCACCGACACACCCCAGAATTAACGAACTGAACGAGTTGATTTTGTCGCCTGTTGCTCTGATTCCCCGCCCAGTGGATCTCCACCCCGGATGATCTCCCCGGCAGTCGGAAGGGAGGACTACTCCGGATAGAGACCGACGAATCACTCCAGTCGGAGTCCTCATCCGTCCGACGGAGCAGTTCGATACCGTAGTCGGACGGGAAAAGTATCCAAATAACTGTGATGACAACGTCGATCAACTGCGCGGTCGGGTATGCTGGCTCGCGGGGGGTCCGACTCGGGCAGCGGGGCGACCGAGCGGAACCATCAGGACACCCAGTGGTCAAACGTAACCAGTGACCGAGGAAAGCTCGACGTGTTGTTCGGCCTCCCAGGCGGAGGCCGACCCTCGCACAACGGTGAGGACACCGGCGGGAGGGGAGGCCGACACGTGACGCGGACCGACTCCGTCACCGAGAACGAGCACGTGACGCGCGAGGGCCGGACCGACTCGGTCGTGGCGTCGAGGGTGACGCGTCGATCAATGGTGCTCGCGAACGATGGTCCCGGCCGGTCCAGTTCGAACAGTTTGAAGAGTCGCGCGACACCAGCGGCGATTTACACCCCTACGATTGTAATCGACCCACCGAGTCGGGGTATTCTCGTAGGTGAGTGGAATGTGGACCATTACTTCGAGCTATTCGAACATCCGCGACCCGGTACAGCCATTTCGAGGGGATATCCCGCCCCTGCCACGAGGGAACGGAATCGACACCGGGGGAAGCACTGGAGCGCGATACCGGCCAACCCCCGGACACCACCAGACCGACCCCGATCTCGGTACCGGGGGCGTCGCCCCGTCCGAGCCCCCGCCACGGAATCGAGCCGATGACGGCGACCGAACATAAACTATTTTTATCCCTTTCTCCGTCCGTGCTCGTGGAATGTCGATGTCTCGATACACACACGTCAGTATCGTCGCCGCCGACCTGGATCGATCGGTCGTGAAGAACCTCGTCGAGCGGACCGACGTGAGAGCGCCCGACCCGGACGAGCCGGCCGCGCCCATCTACATGGACGGCTGAGAACCAATCAGTTCGCGTGAGGACAGCGGACTAGTCGGACAAGCGGGTTTTCACCCATCTCACTGCCTTACCGAGCCACGTGAGCGTCCCGTCACTGCCGGTGGATTCATATTCCAAGACTCTCGCGTCCTCGTCGGGGTGGGACCGCTTGATGTGTTTCGCTACCGTCTCAACCGAAGCACGTGAGAAACCACAGGCAGAACAGACGTACCGTGGTGCGCTGTCGGTCATACGCACGCATATCCGTGGCCCTGATTGAATGTTTCGGCACCCGGCCCTCCAGTTACAACAGCGCTTCGAGACGGTCTCCCCCTCGAGACCGCGCATACGGGCGCGCTCACAACGCGATCGAGGGGGCCGATCCGCATTCGTCGTGGGCAGCGCAGCAGACGTAGACCAGTTCCTCGGCTTCCCCTAGCCGGACGGCGGATGGGGAGTCCTCACGGTTTGACCAGTATCTTCATCTCGGAGACGTCGTCCTGAAGCAACTGCTGGAACCCGCTCTCGACGTCGTCGAGGGCGATTCTGGACGTGACGAGCGACGCAGGATCCAAGTTATCCCGCTCGAACTGGCTGACGACCGCGTCGAACTCCTCGAGCGAGCGAGGGCCGCTGAGTCGACTGGCGGTGCCCCTGATCGTTCGCTCTCCAGAGACTAACTGCCCCGGGCGAATGGATGCCGCACCGTCGAAGATGCTGACGACCGTGGTGTCACCCGTCGGCTTCGTCGAACTGATCGCCTGATTCAGGCTCGCTTCGGTTCCGGCGACTTCGAATGCGACGTCGACTCCATCGGAGTCGGCGAGGATTCTGTCGACCGGATCCTCGTCGAATGGATCGATGACGACGTCTGCTCCACACCCCTCTGCGACCGTTCGTCTCTGCTCTTGCGGTTCCGACGCGTAGATTCGCTGTGCCCCTGCTGCACGGAGGTTCTGAATGACGGTGAGCCCGATCGGGCCACACCCGAACACTGCGGCGACGTCGCCGGTGTCGAACGCGGAGCGGTGGATGGCGTGCAGGCCAACGGTGAAGGGTTCGGCGAGCGCCCCCATCTCGGCCGGCACTCCCGCTGGTAGCGGGATCGCCTTCTCCCGTGAAACGATCACCTCGTCGGCGAATCCCCCACCGTCACCCGAAAACCCGACCCAGCCCTTGTCTTCACACAGGTGATAGTTCCCGGTACTGCACCGGCGACACTCCCCACACCACCTGACCGGGCTCACCGCGACGTTCGTTCCTGGCTCCAATGTCCCGACCTCGCTCCCGACGTCGACGAGGGTCCCGCCGATCTCGTGTCCCATCGTCACGGGGAGTGTGTCCCCGGTGAGCGGATGTGGATCGGTGGGTGTCGCGCTCGGCCCGTCGACGTACTCCTTCAGATCGGAGCCACAGATGCCGCAGGCTGCAACGTCGATACGGACTTCGTCGGGTTGGATCGACCGACGCGGGACCTCCTCGACCCGGATGTCACCGGTTCCGTGATATCTGGCTGCTCGCATTGTCCGCTCCTCACAAGCCTATCGCATAAAGGTTGTGTGAAATAATACATGTGTTGCGTCTACCGCCGTCCGTGGCACTGCTACCGTCGTTCAACCGCTTCCTGATGCTACCCCGGGTTCAGCCGCCTCCCGTCGGACCACCTTCAGCAGTCCTGCGTCAGAAAACGGCGGCGGTGAACAACAGCCGATCGCCTCGCACCCGGCGAAGCGGTCTACGATACTCGGGCCTTCTGATCCCCGGCCAGCGGTTGGCAGCGGCCTCTACGATGGCGTCTCAGCCACCAGTGTGACGTTGGGGTTCACCCCTCTTCCTCCAACGAAATCCGCGGGTCGATGTACATGTACACGATGTCCACGATGAAGTTCGACACGATCACCAGTGCAGCAGTGATGAAGAACAGGAACATCAACACGGGGAAGTCCCTGGCGAAGACGGCCTGGACGATCGTGTATCCGATGCCGGGCCAGTTGAACACGGTTTCGATGAGGACGAGCCCGCTCATGGACTGTGCGATCGAGATCGGATAGAGGGTGATGACCGGCAGGATCGAGTGTCGGATGAGTCGCCGAAGCTGATCGGTCGAGGGGAGGCCGCTGATTTCGTGATAGAACATGAACTCCTGATCGGACACTTCGGTGAGGCTCGTCCGCATCGTCGTCGTCGGCAGGAAGAGGTACCGGAGCACGACCGTCGCGGCTGGCAGCGTCCAGTGCCACAGGAAGTCGGTGCTGAGATACATCTCGTACCAGGGCATTTCGGACGTGAGTCGCTGGACGGAGGCGAGTCCACCGGTCGGGAAGATGTCCAGGATGCCGGCGAACACGATCACCATCACCATCGCGAGGAAGAAACTGGGGAACGAGCCGACGAAGAGGACGCTGATCAGGCCCGAACGCTCGGTCATCGACCCCTTGTTGAAGCCCATGTAGGAGCCAAAGAGGGTACCGAGCACGTACGACAGCGTGATGGCCGGCACCCCGAGGAGGAGGGTGTTGAACACGCGCATTTGGACGTACTCCCAGACGGGTTCGCCGGTCTGGAGCGAGTGCCCCATGTCCAGCGTGACGAAGTTCCGCAGGTACTGGTAGTACTGCACGTACAGCGGTTGGTTGAGGCCCCACTTCGCCTCGAATGCAGCGATCGCCTCTTCGGATGCGCCTTCCGCCAGGAGCACCGAGGTGAAGGAACCAGGCATCAACCGAAGCAGGAAGAACAGGAACGTGAGCACTACGAACAGCAGGAACACCGTCTGCGCCGTCCGCTTCACGAGATAGGTTACGCTACTCATCGGAGTCTCCCCCCGAACTGATACGCGGACCGCCGACTGTCGGCCATGTTCCACTCCCGACCGCTCCAATGTACGTTACCATGGTCAAACCTCCCCCGTCATTTCCTGTGCCACCTCGTCCGTTCCACCCTCGTACTCCTCGTGGTCGTAGTACAGATGACATGCGACCTCGTGGCCTTCGGATTCGATGAGGTGCGGCGTCTTCTCGCAAACGTCCATTCGCTCCGGGCACCGATCCCGGAAGCGACATCCCTCGCCGATGTCGATCGGGTCCCGGGGTGACCCCTCGATCTTCGTCCGTTCTCGGTCGTGATCGAGGCTGTGTGACGGGATGGCCTGGATCAGGGCCTGTGAGTACGGATGTTTCGGGTTTTCGAGTAGCTCTCGCGTCTCCGATCGTTCGACGATCCGTCCGAGATACATCACGTTGATCGTATCGCAGACGTGAGAGACGGTCGAGAGGTCGTGGGAGATGTAGATGAGCGAGAGGTCTCGTTTCTCGCGCAGGTCCGCAAGCATGGTCAACACGGACGCTTGCGTCGACACGTCGAGCATCGACACCGGCTCGTCGGCGAGCAGGATCTTCGGCTCGACGATCAGCGCTCTCGCGATCGCCACACGCTGTAGCTCTCCGCCACTGAGCTGATCGGGGACCCGGTCCAGGTACTTCTCCGGCGGGTGGAGCTCCACTTCTCGCAGTATTTCGTGGATCCGTTCGTCTTCCTTTCCCATGTCGTGAATGCCCAGCTGTTCCTCCAGTGATTCCCTGATCGTCATCTTCGGATTCAGCGTGTTGAACGGGTCCTGGAAGATGATCTGAACGTCGCCCCGATACTGCTTCCACTCACTGCGGTCGAACTCCGCCAGGTCCTGGTCACGATAGCGGATGCGCCCGTCCGTCGGGGTCTGTAAGCCGATCAGGGTTTCCAACAGCGTTGATTTCCCGCAGCCGCTTTCCCCGATGATCCCGACTGATTCGTTCTCGTGCAGCGCAAACGAGACGTCGTCGACTGCCTGTATCCGTTCCCGGTCTCTCCGCAACAGCGTGTCGAGGATGCTGGTGGACTGGTCGAAGTACCGCTTCAAGTTCTCGACTTCGAGAATCGGACGGCCGGTCGACATTAGAGATCACTCCCCTGATTCTGTTGGTCCTGCAGAGCCGGTTCACCATCGTATCGGTCTCGATACACCTCGTCTAGCCTGAAACAGGCGGCCGTATGCAAGCTACCGTCGCCGATCTCTTGCTGGGACGGGGCGTGTTCGGAGCAGTCCTCGGTCGCCCAAGGACATCTGTCGACGAAGGTGCAGTAGTCGACTTCGCCCATCGTTTTCGGTGGGGACCCCTTGACCGTCGCGAGGTCCTTGTCGGGATTGTGCACGTCCGGAAACGCCTGCTTGAGTTGGATCGAATAGGGGTGGCGGGGCTCGGCCAACACGGTGTCCGTGTAGCCGTACTCTGCGACCTGGCCCGAATGCATTATCGCCAGCTTGTCACAGTTTTCGTAAATGAGGCTCACGTCGTGGGTGATCAACATCATGCTCGTGTCCAGTTCCTCCCGCACCTTGTCCAGATATTTGAACATCTGGTCCTGCATGATCACGTCCAGCGCCGTCGTGGGTTCGTCCGCGACGATCAGGTCCGGGTCGAGGAACAGGGCCAGCGCGATGACGGCCCGCTGTTGCATCCCCCCGGAGAACTGGTGCGGGTACTCCGAGATTCTCGCCTCCGAGAGGCCCACGATCTCGAACATCTCGGCGAGGCGCTCGCTGGCCTCCTCTGGGGGCATATCGGCGTGAATGTCCGCCAGTTTTTGCGCCTGTTTTTCGATGCGGAGGAGGGGATCGAGATTGTTCATCGAGCTCTGGGGGATGAACGAGATGTCCTTCCAGCGGACTCGTTCGTTCATCTCCTCTGTGGTGTAATCCTGAATCTCCTCTCCATTAACCCGAATCGTGCCGGACTTGATCTGGCCGTTGTCGTCGAGCCCGCCGATGACCGCGCGGGCGACCGTGCTCTTCCCGCAGCCCGATTCGCCGACCAGTCCGAAATATTCTCCCTCGTCTATCGTGAACGAGGCGTCCGATACGGCGGTTACGGAGCCACCGTCGGTGCTGTACTGGATCGTGAGGTCTGAAACCTCGAGTACTGGCTGTGACATGGTTATCACCCCTGAGCCACGGCTTCTTCGCTACCTTCCGACTCCAGTTCCCGTCCGATCAGGAACGTCGAGACGACTGTACAGGCGATCAGTAACCCGGGCGTGAGCGACCATCCGAGTTGCCGGGCCATGAATCCCGAATCGTAGGCGTTCCTGAGCATGACGCCCCACGAGGGCAGGAACGGATTAGAGGCCCCCAGGAACGCGAGGCTCGCCTGGAGGATGATGGAGAGACCGATCGCGATGGCAAAGAAGAGGAACGCCATGGGTGCGACGTTCGGGAGGATGTGGCGAACGATTATGTGCGGCGTGCTTGCGCCGGTCGCTCGAGCGGTCTTGACGAACTGCCGGTTTTTGATCTGTAACACCTGCGAGCGAAGGACGCGGGCGTTTCCCCGCCAGAGGACGATTCCGATGATGAGGACCGAGGTGTAAAATCCGATGCCGAAGATGGCCGACAGCACGAGTGCGAACGGGATGAAGGGCATACTGTACGCAAAGTCCGTAAACCGCATCAGCACACTGTCCACTCGGCCGCCGACGTAGCCGGCGGTGATGCCGATCGTCATGCCGATCGCAATGGCGAGACCTCCGCCCAGGAGACCGGCGATGACCGTCGGTCGTGCCCCGATGATCACGCGTGATAAGACGTCGTTGGCCAATACGGTCGTTCCGAGGGGGTGAGCCAGGGACGGCTGGGCGGTTTTGATGATCTCCCCGTTTCTTATGATCGTTTCCTGGTAGCCGTAGGGTGCGATGTACGGGCCAATTAGCCCGAGTCCAATTACCGAACAGAGGAAAAGCGCCGGAATGAGCGTGATTTTTTTCTCGGCTATGCCGGAGAGGCCGGACACCAAATTCCGGAGGATGAAGCTGTCCTCATAATTGAATGACAAGGTACGCCTGAGCATGGCTACCTCATTGAGAACCATTGTGAATAATCCTTTGGTCTGGTGTATGCCACCGATTGGCGAACGCTCAGAGGAATAACCAACCCGGGGGGTCGCCGTCGGCCGATTCGAGGTCACCGGTACCGCGAGCGCATATTCACGACCGTCGCGCGCTCTCGACGCGGCACGAGTGTCATACCGAGAGCGATCGAAACCGACAGACCACCTGAAAGTGGTTTGTCGCCGGACTATTGCGGCTCCTGGTACACGACTTCGCCGCCTTCCTCGGCGAGGCAGGAGAACTCGTCCGGGGAGGGTCGATCACCCGTCGGGAACACCGGGCTGAGATTGGCATCCGGGGGGTAGTGGAGGTTACCGTTATCGTCCCAGCCCCACCCGGCATCTCGGAGAACCTGTTTTGCTGCTTCGAGATCACCGGTCGGGTCATCGGTGAACTCCGGGATCATGTCGTCAGGCGCGAGGTAGGGATAGGAGTCTGCGTAGATCTCCGAGTGGAGAATCGGTTCGGACATCCCGTCGTACGCCAGCTGGTTGAGTCGCTGCCGGTTGATCGCCGTCCCGAGGGCCTGTCGGAACTCCGGGAACATGCAGGGGCCCCTCGCACAGTTGGGGTACATGAGGACCGGCGACCAGCCCGTGGTAGCCTGGAACTCCGCCCACTCGTTCCCGCTAATCCGTTCCCTCGCGTTGCTACCGGGATTGGTCACGATATCAAGGTCTTCGGCCATGAAGGCCTGGACCGCCGCTTCTGACCCCTCGTAGCCGACCAGGATCATTTCGTGTTCCGGAGTCCACCCATCCTGGCCGTACCTCGGGTGCCCTTCGTGCGGCGAAACGCGCATGGCCTGGCTCGAATTGAAGGACTCTATCTGCCAGAGCCCCGAGCCGATAATCTCGTCCGGGTACGCCTCCCCGGGACTGTCCATAGCCCCCGCTGCCTCCCACGACTCCTTGTGGAGGATCCCCCAGGAGGGGAAGCGAACCGTCTGGAGGAGGATGTCGGGGTTCTCGCCCGTGAACTTGACAGTCTTCTCGTCGACGACCTGGATTTCGTCGTACTGCACCTCTCTCGCCAGCGGGTAAGACCCTGGGTTCCCCATGACGAGGTCGTACGTGAACTTGACGTCCTCCGCCGTAATCTCGTCCCCGTTGTGGAACGTTGCGTCTCTGAGGTTGACCGTTACCTCCCGACCTCCGTTTGCCTCCTCGATGGATTCGGCGAGGACGTTCTGCAGTTCGAAATTCTGGTCGTACATCGTCAACGGCTGGTGAACACCTTGTAGCCACACCATGATGTGCGGCGCAGCCGTGAGAGTCAGAAAGTTTCGAGAATTAAGAACAGTTGGATTGGTACTAGTTGTTACAGTGTCCCCCGAGGCGGGCTCCGACAACCGCCAATAGTGCGTGTTGCCTAAATTGAGCCCCATCGATCCAGTCCCGCCGACATCCACGGAGTTGCTGTTATACAATCCGAACATCGGGTATTTGAGCAGCGGGATCGAGAAGTACTCGTTACTCCTGATCTCCATCGCCCGATTGATCAGTTCCTGTCGCTTCTCCGTTTCACCCTCCATACTCTGCTTGTAGACCGTGTTCGTGTACTCGCAGTTTGCATAGTCGGAGGGGTTGTCAGACCCGGTGTTACCGGTACGGTCGATCCCGAACCTGTGTAGCATCTCGTCCGGGTCCAGGCGGAACGCGTTCGTCCCGTGGAGCATGAACTCCAGGTCGGATTCGCGTTTCCCGGACGCCATCTGAGACATCTGCGTCGGGTAGGACTTCCCCTGAGCACTCGACTCGACACCGAGGTTAGACAGGGTTTTCTGCACCGACGGAATCATCGACTCGTAGGCCTGGGTGTGGCCCGGCACACCGGTCCAGTATCCGATGTTGATGGTTCCGACTTTCTCCCCCAGGTTTCCTGAACCCCCGCCAGAGCCACCGGTGTCGGAGCCGCCGTCGGACCCACTGTCGCCACCAGATCCACCGTCGGATCCGCCGTCGCCCCCGGCTCCGCCACCACCGCACCCGGCTAAGCTCCCGACCGTTCCCGTCGCGCCAATTATTTTGAGGAATTTCCGCCGCTGTCCGGTAAACTCCTCGTCACTTTTAGGCATTGCGCTTTACACGTGAGACTCCCCTGTCTTAAAATTATGGTTATTATTCCCCATTGATGGTAACCTTCCATAGAGGGAGACGCTGCCAAAGCGTCCTCGGCGCAGTTCGGTCGGGCCACAGCCGAGAGGCGTACTCGCGTGATGTCCCGGACGCCACCTCCGTTGTGAGGCGTCGTCCAGTCCCTGCCGCCTTTGTGGCCACCGCGTACGCGGTACGGTCGTCTACTCGAGTCACCCTCCGTGGCACCCAGCGGTGGGACTCCAGGATTGCGCCTGCAGTACTCGGTTGGACAGCGAGCTCGATGGGCAGTGCCAGGTGACCGACTCGGCCGACTCGGCCATCGAGCGGTCACTCGGGTCTGTCGTCGGACCGTTCACGGAGTGCCGTACGTTGTGCGAACCCGCCCTGGCTGTTGGGAGTGACCACTTGAACGAACTCCGGAATAGCCACCCCTGCGCTGTCCGCCGGGTCAACGAGGAGCAGCAGGCCGCCTCCGCTCAATTCGATTAACTCGAAGTCGAAGCGTGATTGTGAGTAACTGACATTATAATATAAAAAACGGAGGTAGCTTTACACGCCTACGTCTGTAATACGAATGGTTGATTATTAATGTATGTCGGTCTTCATTTCGAGTAACTCGAAGTCGATGCAGCGGATGGGACAGTATGCTCGATCAGTGGGTTCGAAGGATGCTCCCAGCGGTTGCTAGTGGCGCGATCCATCTGTCACAAACAGCATTCATCCACTGATGTATTCATAATTATAGAGACTAAGGCCCGGGTGTGAATGTGTGCATCCAAGCCTGGGTCAGCATTGATTATCGTATAAAATAGCTATTCATGTGGGAAATTGCTAATAAATCTCCCTACAATTGGATTTTTATTTTGACTAACTCGATAATATGGCGAGACCGAAAGCCGTAGCGAGAGCACACCTGCGTACGAATTGGGGGTCTTCTCGTACAGATAGTTTTGTGTATATGTGGTGGTGAGTTAGATTTGGATCATATCTAGCCCCCGCGTGAGCCTGGCGCAGACTCGATCGAGGACAATCGAAACAGAGAGGGGCAACTCGAGGTGGACGCGTCCAGGCCACCGTGTTCGTTGCCCGCCCGGGACCGACCTGGATGGGGTGGGTGAGTAGAGAGGTGGACCCCGTCGGGTCGATTCGGGGAATGCCGAACGTGAAGGTTCGAATCAGGAGACCTATTACGGTAGCCCTGCGAGCCGACCTGATAGCGATGGTCCCCCTCACCCGCCGCCGCCTCCTCCAGAGCACCGTCGGACTGGCCGCCGGCCTCGCTGGCTGTAACGGCGTCGACTCGATGACGTCGTCGCGATCGTCCTCCACCCCCGCCGAGCGAGACGGTTCCCCGAGCACCGACTCGACGACCGACCCCGAAACCGTCCGCGTCCGAGGGGCTGGCGACCGGTGGCCGGTCTGGCTCGCCGACCTCGACGGGAACGATGGCCGCCCCACCCCCGGCGAGCACTCGCGTCACGAGGCCATGCTCGTCGACAGTCGAGCACGGGCCGAGCGCGTCGAGATCGCCGACGGCCCCGCCGGCGAGCGCGCCCGGTCGTTCCTCGCGGAGACGTCCTTCGACCGCGAGACGATCTACGTCGAGAACCACCGCGTCCGTGAGTGCTTTCGACTCGAACTGTGTTCGAAGCTGGTGCCGATGACCGGATCTTCGACTCACTGCTGTTGCTTGGCCCCCTCGTTATTGGGCTGGTCGTCGTTCTGAATCGATCCCTCCTCACTGAGGGGCTCGCGGTCGCGTATATCGGTGTGTTCGTCACGTACGTTCTCTATCGAGGTGCTCGGTGAAGGAGGAGACCACTCACCCGTCCGGAGAAAGACATTCACTGGGGATGGCACTGTTCGATCGCGCTGTGAACGGCCTCCCGCCGTCCGACGAACGTCAGGTGGTCGCCGTGCTGAAGCGTCAGATCCGGTTCGGGGATCTGGGAGTTCTCATCCCGGCTGACGAGTGCGATCAAGACACCATCCGGGAGGTACTCATCGAGTTCCCGGATCGAGCTGCCAATCAGCTTATCGGCCGTCACTTCGATCTCCTGGACGTCACCGCTCCGACCGAGCTCAGTCATCCATTCCGAGAGTGCAGGCCGCTCGATCGCGTTGTCCATCTCGTGAGCGATCGCATCGTTCGCCGAGATTGCGCGGACACCAAGCTCCCCGAATGCCTCGACGTTGTCCGGTGTGTTCACCCGAGCAATGACCGTCTCGACATCGAATTTCGAGTTCGTGAGTTGTGCGATGAGCAGGTTCGCGTCGTCGTCGGCCGTCGCTGCCGCGACGATTTTGGCGTTCTCAACCCCTGCGCTCTGAAGGACAGTTGTATCGGTTCCATCACCGTGATGGGCGGTGAATCCAGCACCCCGTGCTGTTTCAACGGCTTCCTGGTCGGTATCGATGATGACGACGTTTTCTCCCCGGTCCTCCAGTCGTTCGGCGAGGCCGCGACCGACGCGGCCAGCGCCAACTATGATGACTCGCATGGGTAGTACGTTGAGTGCTTGTGCGATGTGTCGGGCAAAGCCACCTTCGACCACGACTGTCGCGAGGATGACGAGAAACACCGTCCCGACGAGAACCGTCGCCTGTTGGGGATTCGTCGATTGGAGCTCGAGTGCGAAGAGCGTTGCCACACTCGCTGGGATGATCCCCCGGGGTCCAATCGCGCTCATGAACAGCTGTTCCCGAAAGGTAAACCGCGTTCCATAGGTACAGACCAGGACAGCTATCGGTCGAATCAACAGCATCACAGCCACGACGACGACGACGCCACCCACCCCAAGCGAGGCAAGCTCGTCGAACGTCAACAGTGTCGCCAGCGAGATGAACACGAACGAGAGGACGATCAGCGTGATATCACCCTTGAAGGCTTCAATCTCGGTTTCGTACGGGAGATCTACATTTCCGAGAAGGACACCTGAAGTCGCAACGGCGGCAATTCCCGCTTCTGGTGCGAACGCATCGGCAATGCCAAACGTCGCAATCGCACCGATCAACACCACCAATCGTGCATTCTGTACTGCGTTGGACGGAGACAGGTCGACGTGTTCGAGAAGGTACCAAATTATTGCTGCTGTGACGACACCCACTAGAAGGCCGATTCCGAGTCGGGAAACAAACGAACCTAGAAGCTGCGGAAGGCTGGTCCCACCGGCGACAGCCAAATCAAAGATAACAACGGCGAGAATCGCGGCCGTGACGTCGTTGACGATGCCCTCTGTCTCGAGCGCCGCTCCGACTCGGTCACGGACCGAAATGACATTCAAAATGGGCGTGATCACCGTCGGACCAGTTGCGATGAGGAGTGCACCGACCAGAAAGGATAACGACCACGGGACGCCGAGGGCAAATCGAACGACGGCAGCGGTCCCAACGAATGTGAACATTGCCCCGAGCGTCACCAGCCGAAAGGCTTCACGGGGGGCCTGACGTAGCTTATCGAGTTTCAGGTGAAATGCCCCCTCGAAGATAATGATCGCGACCGAGAGTCCAACGACTGCCGAGAGTGACTGGGGTCCGCCGAACGATTCCAGGCCGACGAGGCCGAGCCCTTCTGGACCGACAGCTATCCCAGCCAGAATTAGGAATAACACACTCGGTACCTCGAGTCGATCAGACAGGATTTGAGCGACCACACCGAGACCGAGAACGATTACAACGAGAGCGAGAAGCCCACTCCCTGTAGTCACAATTCCAACACCAAGTTAGGGATACAGACGCCTGGCATAAATACAGGGCGGACTCTCGATATCGTCGGCCAGCCCTGAGTTCCGTTGACACTCGTCGTTCGGTACGGTTCTGAATCATGTTTAGAGCTCGTCCAGAAAGCGAGGTTGAAGATCCGACCAATCCACTTGTTATACAGGAACCTCATCTTCCCGAGCGGCGGGGTGAATTCGGCCCGGTGATGCTCCCGGTGAATCCAACATTTCCTCGGGCGCTGGCTATTTCGAAAGGACGCTCTCAACGATGTATTCATCTCCCAGAGTGATCTCATTCAGTCGAGTAGAATCCTCCATTCGCTTGGTTTCAGTCCCGTCATGACCAGGTATAATCCCGAATCCGGTTACAGTAAAATCACTGGGCTGCTCTCCACCGGCAGTAGCTTTCACCAGAGCGTTAACTCAATCTTGATAGGTGGTTGACGCCTGGAGATTTCGAAGGCGTCTGCGCATGTAGCGGTAGACGGGAAACAGGTAGTCCTCCATCCGGCCGGAGAAGCCTCCAGTAGCTGCATAAACCAACACTGGGATGCCAGCTTCCTCGGCGCGGGCGACCACACGGTCGGGCGTGCTGCCGAACACCCACTGGCTGAGGCGACGATTCCGAGACGCACCGATGACGAGTACGCCGCCTTCGGCTGAGGCAGCCTCAACCAGCCCATCGGCGACCGTCGCTGCCTCTACGTCATGGACGTCCACATCCGGGTCCTCTAACGCAGTAACAGTGTCAGCAGGATCCTCGGAGGTCCCTCCTTTGGCAGGCGTAACGGAGACGACGCTCACGTTGGCCCCCTGATCGGCGAGTACGCGGACCATCGAGAGTGACCTGCTGTGGTGAGGCCCTCCGCCCGCGCCGACTGTTACCCTCTCTATCGGACCGCTCCCGACCGATCCAAAGCCACTGGCAAACACTACGTCACAGGGTGACTTGTACTCGACCGCTTGGGTGATTCCCCGATGCTCCTCGGGGTAACCCATCAGGACGAGATCAGCCTCGTCGTTCCGAGCAGTCTGGACGATATCGAACGCGACATCCCGCGAGGTGTGGCCCTCGACGGAGTATTCAACGTCGATGTCCTCCTCTTCGAGGAGTTCGGTGATACGGTTAGCTCGTCCCTGGGCGGTATCGGTGACCATCTCGTGAGGCGTCTGATCCGGAATTTCGGTGACATTGAGCACCTGCACGAACGGATCGTGCTCGCGGCCTTGGGCGAGTGCCGAAGCCAATCGCACATACAACGATGCGCGATCAGGGCGCGCAAGTGGTACGAGCACACGAAAGCGCTCGCTGGAGGGTGCTTCGGTTACGTCAGTCGCACCTTCATGGCCCTTACCTTCGCCGGCTTCCTCCTCGTCGCCGGTCTCCAGGGTTTCCGTGCGGCCGGCCGGGACGGCCTCCCGGAACAGCTCTTCTATCTCCGGCGCACCGCCCCACATGAGATAGGCCACTACCAGAACGGCAACGAGCAGGATTCCCGAGACGCTGCCCCGCACCGGAAGGTTGTAGATCAGCGCAAGGTTGGCCACGATGCCGAGGACAGGGATGGTAGGGACGCCCGGTACTCGAAACCCTCGTTCGACGTCAGGGAACTTCCGACGGTGAATGATTAGCGCTGCATTCACCACCGACAGTGGCAATAGGAGATTTAACGTCGCGAATCCCGTCAGTGCTGTCAGCCCGAGGTCCAGTCCCAGCGGCGCCCCCTCTGAGGGGAATAGCGCGATGAAGATCACGATCATCGCGACGATGGTCGCGGTCACGGTCGTGACACTCCAGATGGGCGTACCGTACTCGGGGTGGATGCGGATGAACGGGCGGGGCGCCTGGCCGCGTCGACCCATCAGCGAACCGATACCGGTGGCAGCGAGGATAGAGGCGTTCGATGCCGACACCATCGAGAACACCGCGCCGGCGACGATCAATGATCGCCCGGCGGGACCGAGGAACCCCTCCGCGACCAGCCCCATCGCCGTCTCACCCTCCTCGGCGACAACCTCCGGGGGGACCGTTGAGTTCGTCATCGCGACGATGACCAGCGCATAGAGAATCGTCACCGTGACGATACTAGCAGCGATGGCGCGCGGGACGGTCCTACGGGGCTCGATGATCTCGCCGGCGCTGGCGGCGATAGCTGAGAATCCGAAGAACGTAATGAACGCCAGTGCAGCGACCGTGACGATACCCACAGCGTCGGCCTGGAACTGTCCGGCGAAGTTGGCCGTCGCCGTGGCCGGTCCACGGTAGGCGAATGCGCCGGCGATAAAGCCCAGGAGGACTGCCACCTTTGCACCCGTCACCAGTAACTGAAACGTTCCGGACTCTTCGGTCCCACGGGCGTTGAGCACGCCAAGGAGAACTGCCGCCACCACACCAACGGTTCCGTGGGGAAGCCAGTGCAGCGACTCGGGAATGATGAACCGGACGAACCACTCGTCCATTGTCGCCAAGTAGAACGCGGTGGTGCCTGTGTACCCAAGGAACAGGGACACCCCGACCCCGTAGGTCAGAAGCCGGCGCTCTTCGAACGTCCGCGAATTGAACAGGTATCCCCCGCCGTTTTCCGAATAGATGGAAGCGAATTCAGAGTAACTGGCAGCGGTGATTCCTGCGACGATAGCTGCGATGACGAACCCGATGACGGCGCTCGAGCCGATCATCGCGACCGCAGCCCCGGACAACGAAAAGATACCCGCCGCGATCATCGTTCCTAAGCCGATAGCAAACGCGATCTTGAAATCGAGTGTCCGGGTGTGTTCAACCATCGGTTCCTATATCGCCACAGGATTTGATAAGCTTCCGCCTGTCTCGACGCGCTACATTGGAGTAGGCTTCGGAGGAGCAGCACTTCGATTCACCCATTCCCAGTCGCTCGAATTCGTTCTCGGGCTGCTGTGAACAATCGGAAGGGGATACCCTCGGCGCTGGTCGGGCGGCCCGAGCGGTCTGACGTGGGAATGTCGAACGAGGACCCCACCTTTGATTTGAGACTCGTGCGTTCCCCCACGGAGTTCGCCACTGAGCGAAGAGAAGGCAGTTCGCTGGAGCTGTATGCTAATTCACCTGCTGCTTCTAGCACCAGCATCCGCGCTCACTCCGTTCGCGTGGTTCACCGGCTGCTCGCGGCCGCAGACCACTCGCCACCGGCCCTTTTTCGCCGAGCGTTTTCGAGGCGGGCGAGACGGCGGAGCCGTCTCGCGTCCCCACGGGCGACTCACGGGTCGCCCGTGGAGAGCGGTGCGCCGAAGCCGCACCCGACCAAGAAACCGGTCGGGCTCTTACTCCTCGCGGCGCAGGAGCTCGGGCAGGCGGAGTCGCTCCAGGTCGTCGCGGGAGAGTTCGAGGAACGGCGCGCGGACCACGGCGTCCGGCAGGTCGTCGATGCCGGAATACTCCCCGACGTCGGACGTGTGGGCGGTCACATCGTCCTCGTTCTCGATCAGGTGCTCCCAGACGGCGCCGTCGCCGTCGTAGTCCGGACGGTCGTCCGAGGCGCGCTGGCGGCCCTCCTGGAAGGAGAGTTCGAGGACGCTGCGGCCGTACGAGGAGTTGGCGACCCGGCGGAGTCGGTCGTACTCCTCGGGGTTCGGGTGGCCGAGTTCCGTCGCGACGCCGAGGGCGAACATGCGGAAGAGTGCCTCGTCGTCCGAGAGGTCCTCCCAGTCGGTGCCGAGGCGCTCTTCGTACATCTCACACCTCGACGCGGGCGCTGGGATCGACGACCAGCCCGCTCGACGTGAACTCCACCGAGCGGATGTCGCAGTCGATGTTCGTCCCGCGCATCTTGATGACCTGGATGCCGCGGGTCATCCCGGTGGCCTCCAGGTAGTTGTGGAAGAAAACGACCCCGTGTGCGAGGTAGTGCTCGTCGGAGTACGACGAGGGGTCGGTCATCTCGGAGATCAACAGCGTCGTCGCCTCGCCCTGCTTGAGGGCGGTGAGGAACCGCGTCATCTCCTCGTTGCCGTTGGCGAAAAACAGCCGCAGAAGCATCGTCGAGTCGATGACCAGTCGGTCGACGCTCCGGGAGTTGACGAACGCGACGATCTTGTCCGTCAGCGACTGCACCCCGGAGTTGGAGCTGTTGGCGAACTTGTTGAGCGCGTGTTTCCCCCGAGGGCTCACGAGGTTGATGAACCGGAAGTGATCCGAGGCGGCGAGCCGCTCAAACCCGAAGTCGAAACTCGACATGTCGCTCGTGAGTTCCTCCTCGGTCTCGTGCATGGTGATGTACATGCACTTCTCCCCGTTTCGCAGGCCCTCGGCCATGAACTGTGCCGTGAAGGTGGTCTTGCCGCTCCCGGGCGGCCCGCTGAGCACGTACAGCCGCTCCGGGATGAACCCGCCACCTATCAGATCGTCGAATCCACTGACCCCACTCCGAATCCGCATGCGCCCCCTCCACCGCGGCCCGGGATAACCGTTCCCCCTCGGTTATCAGCGGTGATACTTCGTTTCCCGGTGGGCGCCGCCGAGCGGGACGCCGGGGATCGACCGGAGGCCGTCGAGGTCGGCGCGTTCGAACGTCGGCGCCACGGGGAGCGACGCGTCGGCCCGGTGGGGGCGCCGGAGGAACACCGAGTCGAGACCGGCCCGGCGGGCGGCGCGCACGTCCGAGACGCTGTCGCCGACGAACAGGGTCGACTCGGGGGCCGCACCCAGTTCGTCGAGCGCGCGCTCAAGGTAGTGGGGCGCCGGTTTCGTCCGCCGGAGGCTCTCGATGGTCGGCTCGCCACCGACCACGATGTCGACGTGGCGGCCGTAGTCGAAGCGGTCGCAGGCGAACTCGACCGTCGCCCGCTGGTTCGTGCTCACGACGCCGACGGGCCCGTCGACCGCCGCGAGCAGGTCGGCGTCGTCGTAGGCGACCGTGTCGCCGCGCTCGATGGCCGCCACCTGCGCCTCGGCGGCCGTGCGTTCCCGGGCGGCCCAGAGGGCGTCGGGGTCGACCCCGTGGCTGTCGGCGAGGGCGGCCACGTCCGCGGGGGTGACGCCGCGGACGATCCGTTCGACGTCGTCGGGATCGGGGTCGGCGACGCCGACTGCGGCGTAGGCGTCGCGGGCGGCCGAGCGGAGCAGATCGAGCCCCGGCGGCCGGGCGAGGACCCCGTCGTGGTCGAACAGGAGCGCGCGGTAGGGCATCGGCCGTCGCTTCCGCGCGGTCGGTGATAAACTCGGGGGCGGATCGCGAGGAGAGGGGTCGGCCGGATCGGGCGCCAGGATTTACCTGGGTCGCCCCCGGAGAGGGAGTCGATGGCCGGCAGTCGCCACTCGGAGGGAGCGCAGACGCTCGCCAGCCCGACGACCGCAGTTCGACCGCGCCACCCCCGTCACGCACCTCGGTGCGCCGGGCGACCGCCGTCGACACCCGCGAGGAGCGGACGGTGACGCGGATCGCTATCGTCGGGGCCGGCCCCGCCGGCTGCGGTGCGGCGGACGCCCTGCGCGAGGCGGACGCCGAGGTCACCGTCTTCGAGAAGAGCCGGGGGGTCAGCGGCCGGGCGGCGACCCGGCGGCGCGAGGGGTGCCGGTACGACCACGGCGCCAACTACGTCAAGGAGGACGACCGAACCGAGGTGCTTCTCCGTGAGCTGGGGGAGCACGGTCTCGGCACCGTCGACGGCCCGGTGTGGACGTTCGACGAGGGGGGAGCGGTGTCGCCGGGCGACCGCGACGAGACCAAGTTCACCTGGATCGAGGGGATCACGCAGCTTGGCAAGCGCCTGCTCGCCCGGAGCGACGCGGAGGTGCTCCGGGAGACGCGCGTCGAGAGCATCATCCACGACCGCGGCTGGCTCCTGGGCGACGGCGGGGGCGAGCGCCACGGCCCCTTCGACCGGCTGCTGCTGACGCCGCCGGCGCCCCAGACCGCCGGCCTCCTCGCGGACATGGGCTGGCAGGACGGCCACCTCGTCGCGCTTCGTGAGGCAGTCGGGTCGGTCCCCTACCGGACGATCCGCACCGTCGTCTGTCACTACCCCTTCGAGATCGACCCGCCGTGGTACGCGCTGGTGAACGTCGACCGCGAGCACGCGATCGGGTGGCTCTCCCGCGAGGAGTGCAAGCCGGGGCACGTCCCGGACGGCGAGACGCTCCTCGTCGTCCAGATGGCTCCCGACTGGTCGAGCGCGCACCTCGACGAGCCGCTGGACGAGGTGGCGCCCGAGGTCGCCGAGCGCGCGGCGTCGCTGGTGGGCGACGAGCGCCTGGCCGACCCCGACTGGGTCGACGACCAGCAGTGGCGGTACGCGCTCCCCGACGGCGCCGTCGACGCCGAGATAATCCGGCGGGGGGAGCCGGACGGCCTCTTCTTCGCCGGCGACTGGGTGGTCGGCGAGGGGCGCGTCCACCGGGCGCTGTGGAACGGGGTCGCCGTCGGCGAGCGGATCGCCGACTCGCTGTAGGTCGGGGTTAGTCCCCCTCGCCGGTCTCGACTCCCTCGCCGGTCTCGACATCCTCGCCGGTCTCGACATCCTCGCCAGTCTCGACACCCTCGCCCGTCTCGACCGTCGCGTCGGGTTCGGCCTCGGTCCCGTGGATCGTCTCGCCGCGCTGGAGGCGGGCGGCGATGGTGAACGTCTGCTCGCGCTCCCGTCGCGTCGGGAAGTGCGCGGCGAGGTAGCGGGCGACGGCGACGAGCAGCGTCCGCCGGCGGCCGGCCAGACGGGAGTCGGGTACGGCGTCGGTGTCCGCCAGCGCGTCGCATCCCGCGAACCCCGCTTCGAGCGCCTGGTAGGCGTGGAAGCCGGCGTCCTCGCGGAGCAGGGCGGCGCCGAGGCGCGCCCGGAGCACGGCGGGGTCGCCGCCGGCGTCGAGGAAGCCCGCGGCGGCCCTGCCGGCGGCGTCGACGTCGCCCTGGCGGTCGAACGTCGCGTCGAGGTCGTCGAGCAGCGCGTCGGGGTCGGCGTCGGGGTCGCCGGGCCGCGGGAGTTCGGCCGGCGGGGAGTTGAGGAAGCGGTCGAGGTAGACGTTGACGGCGGCGTCGAACACGCCTCGAAAGAGTTCGGGCGGACTCGTCCGGCGGGCGAGGCGGTGGACCGCGTTGGCGTAGGTGAACGTGTGGTGAACCGTGTTCCAGTCGGAGAACTCGTTGACGGTGGCGAAGCGGGCGACGCGGGTGCCCGCGGCGAAGGCGACCGACGCCGCGAGTTCCTCGACGGTCGCGCCCTCGCGGATCGCGTCGGTCAGCGTGTCGAGGACCGTCTCGGGGTCGTCGCCGAGGACGCGCTGGCGGAAGTCGGGCGGTTCGGTCCACGAACGGCCCTCGCCGGCGGCGACGAGGTCGGGGAGGTCGGCGACCGCCTCGTCGACGAGGGCGGCGAGGTCGACGGGCTGGCGCCACTCGGCGGACTCCTCGCTGCGGTCGGCGTCGACGAGCGACGGGACGAGGCTCGGCAGGACCTCGTCGGCGCGGTCCCAGCCGACGTGGTCGAGCGCCTCGCAGGCCTTGTTGACGAAGTCGAGCGTGTGGCCCGAGTCGAGGTAGCGATGGTCGGTCGCGGCCGACACCAGCAGGTCGGCCAGGGCGTCGTCGTCGTGGCCGGCCGCGACGGCCGTCCGGAGACAGCGCTCGGCGCCGTCGGCGTCCCGGACCTCGACGGCCTCGCGGAACCACGACTTGAGGCGGCCGAAGGGCCGGTCGGCGGCGCCGAAGGGCTCCTGGTCGAACCGCGGCGGCTCGCCGGCGCAGTCGCCGGCGACCTCCGAGAGCCCGCGGTACAGCGCCCGTTTCCGATCCTCGGGGTCGAGGTCGGGGAGGACGTTCGCCATGGCGGTCAGGAGCGTCAGGCCCGGGCCCCAGCCGTCGCGCCGGTACCGACAGCCGAAGCGGACGCCGGTCGCGACGGGGTCGGCGGGGTCGACGCCGGCGTCGAGCAGGCCGATGGCCGACTTGGCGAGCACCAGCCCCAGGTTCCCCTCCAGGCCGTCCTCCAGTCGCTCGACCCAGTGGACCGCCGGCGGGACGTCGCGGGGCGGGTCGGGGTCGACGTAGACGGTTCCGTCGGCGACCGCGACGGGGTACGCGAGGACGTCGTCTGCCCAGGGGTCGAACGTGTCGCCGCAGGCGAGGTCGAAGCGGGCGTGGTGCCAGTGGCAGGTGAGGACGCCCTCCTCGACCGAGCCCCGGGAGAGGGGAAAGCCCATGTGCGGACAGCGGTTGTCGACGGCGCGCACCTCGCCCTCGTGGTGGAACACGGCGATGGCCCGGCCGTCGACCGTGACGAGTTTGCGACCGGCCTCGCGGAGTTCGCCCGCTCCGCCGACCGCGACGAATCCGTCGGGAACGCTCATGGTGTGTGGTACCACGCCACGACCCAAAAAGCGGTCGGCGGCCGACGGCACTCTGGGGAGCCGCGGGGGGCGACGAACGTGCGACCGCCGGGGCGACGGACGGGCGACCGCCGAGGCGACGGACGGGCGACCGCCGAGGCGACGGACGGGCGACCGCCGAGGCGACGGACGGGCGACCGCCGCGCGTCGGACGCGACGCCGTGAGTTTTTGTCCGCTGGGGTCTAATGTATCCTCGTGACAACCGTCCGAATCGACCCGCACGTCCACTCGGAAGCCTCCCACGACGGATCCGAACCGGTCGAACTGCTGCTGGAGCAGGCGGCAGACATCGGCCTCGACGCGATCGTCGTGACCGACCACGACGTCCTCCACGAGTCCCTGCGGGCGGCCGAATTAGCCCCCGAGTACGGCCTCGTCGGCATCCCCGGCGTCGAGGTGTCGACCGCCCACGGCCACCTGCTGGCCGTCGGCGTCGAGGAGATGCCGCCCCACCGCGCCCCCATCGGCGAGACGGTCGCCTGGGTGCGCGACCGCGGCGGCGTCGCCATCGTCCCCCACCCCTTCCAGCGGTCGCGCCACGGCGTCCGCAAGCGCCACCTGGCCGACGTGGACGTCGACGCCGTCGAGGTGTTCAACTCCTGGTTCCTGACCGGCTACAACAACCGCCGCGCCCGGCGGTTCGCGGACGACCGCGGCTTCCCGGGCGTCGCCAGCAGCGACTCCCACCGCGTCGAGTACGTGGGCCGGGCGTACACCGAGATTGACCTCCCCGGGGTCGCTGCCGGCGACGTGACCGCCGAGGCCATCCTCGAGGCGATCCGTGACGGTTCGACCCGGATCGAGGGGCGGCGCACGCCGATCCCGGTCTCCTCGCGCCACTACGCGATGGCCGGCGCGCGAAAGAGCGGCTACTACGCCAAGGTGGGCGCCAAGCGCGGCGGCCACGTCGCGCGACTCACCGCCCGCGTCGGCGGGAACGCGGCGGTGACCGGCCTCCGAACGGGCACGGCCGCGGCGACGACGGGCCTCAGGGTCGGGGCGCGCTTGCTCGCCGGCCTTTGAAGCGCGTCGCCGACGCCGGCCGATTCCTGCGTTCTGGGAACGAGAAGGGGGATATTCCCCCCACGGGGGTCTTCACTCACCTGTAGGTGACTCACAATGACCACGTCTCAACTCGACACCCGGGTCAACGAATTTTCGAGCACGATCGGCGGCATCACCGTCCACGGAAAGGCCCACAGCCTGAGCGCGTGGTTCGTCCTCGCGTTGCGGCTCATGATGGGCTACGCGTTCCTCTACTCGGGGGTGACGAAGCTCCTGGCCGCCGAGCCGTTCAGCGCGACCGGCTACCTGACCAACGCGGTCCCGGCGGCCAGTCCGCTCGCCGGCCTGTTCCACTGGATGGGCACCACGCCGTGGTTCGCGGAGTTCCTGAGCGTCGCGGTCCCGTGGGGTGAGGCCCTCATCGGTCTCGCCCTCATCGTCGGGCTCCTGACCCGCTTCGCGGCGTTCTGGGGCGCCTTCATGATGGCGATGTTCTACTTCAGCAACTGGGACGTCGCCCACGGCCTGATCAACGGGGACTTCGCGTACATGCTGGTGTTCCTCGCCGTCGCCGCGTTCGGTGCGGGCCGCATCCTCGGGCTGGACGCGCTCGTCGAGAAGTACGACCTCGGGGGGCAGACGCTGATCGAGCAGTACCCCCGGCTCCGCTACGTTCTCGGCTGAGCGCGGCATATCTTTTCTCGGACCCCGACCGCGACGGGTCCGCGTCCTCGCGGCCGATCAGTCCGTCGTCTCCCGGCCGATCAGTCCGTCGTCCCCCGGCCGATCAGTTCGTCGTACCCTGGCCGATCAGTTCGTCGTACCCTGGCCGATCAGTTCGTCGTACCGCGCGCCGGTCTGCTTGAGCGTCTCCGTGGAGTAGAGCCGCTCGTGGGGGACCGGCAGGTGGTCGGCGGCGAGTTCGTCGATCTTCGCGTCCACCGCCGACTGCTCGCGGCCGTGGATCATGGTAAAGAGGTTGTACGGCCAGTCGTGCTCGGGGCGACGGGGACGGTGGTAACAGAGGGTGACGTAGGGGAGCGCGCCGACGGCGACCCCGCGGTCGTCGAGTTCGTCGTCGGGGACGTCCCAGACGACCATGCAGTTGGCGTCGAAGCCGGTCACGACGTGGTTGACGATACAGCCCACGCGCTTGATACAGCCGTCGTCGAGCAGGCGCCGGATCGCCGCGAGCACCGCGTCGACCGGCGCGCCGACCGACGCGGCGACGTCGCGATAGGGCGTCGCGGAGAGGGGGAGGCCGTCCTGGATGGCGAGCAGCACGTCCGCCTCCAGGGGGGTGAAGTCGCCGCTCGCCTCCTCGCTGATCCGCGTGGCCGAGACGTCGGTCTCGCGTTGCGACTCGCGGGCGAAGCGGTCGTCGTTGACCACCGGAAATTCGAGGTCGATGTAGTAGTCGGTGAGCATCGGCAGGACGAGCACCGGGCAGCCGGTGCGGTCCTCGATCTCGGCCAGGATCTCGTCGCGGCGCTCGCGCGACCCCGCCGTGACGACGAACCACATGTTCCACGGGTGGTCGCGGCGGTAGTTGTGGTTGACCTGCCGGTGGGCGTTGATCTCGGCCGCGACCTCGTCGAAGCGCTCGGGCGGCGCCTGGACCGCCGCGAGCGTCGAACTCCCGATCACGGGCGGGTTGAGGACGGCGCCGAACCGGCGGAAGATCCCCCGATCCCGCAGGCGCTCGACCCGCGTCAGGGCTTCGTCCTCGCTCACGCCCAGGTCCTCGCCGACGACGCGGAACGGCCGTTCGACGACCGGGAAGCCGCTCTGGTAGCCGTCGACGAGCGCGGCGTCCGCGTCGTCCAGGCCGGCGCGCCAGTCACCGTCGAGCGATCGCATCACTCGGCGTTAGGAGGGAGGGGACCTACCAGTTTCGGGTCCGGTTCGACGGCGGGGCGGGGGTCGCGGCGCCGACTCGGTGGTTCACGTCTCCGACCGGACCTCGACCGGCCGGCGAATCCAGGTCGGGGGGTCAACGAACGTCGAATTCGAGGGCCGTACCGGGTCGTTTTTGCCCCGAGCGCGAGAACGTTCGGCCATGGCGAAGGGAACCCAGACGTTCGGCGAGTGGCCCCTCAAGCGGCTGATGACCGAGGTCGTCGGAACGGGAGTCAAGTCCGCCGAGGACATGAACCGGGAACAGGCGGGCGAGGCGATGGAGCGCATCCTCGCGGGCGAGCCCGACCCGACGACGCTCGGCGCCTTCTGGCTGGCGAACCGCTGGAAGCACAACGACGCCACGGAGCTGGCGGCCTACACGGACGTGATGTGCGAGCGCGTCGAATACGCCGAGCCCGACGTCGACCCCGTCGACTGCGGCGCGAACTACGACGGCAAGGGGCGGACGGCGATCCTCGGGGCCGCCGCGGGCATCGTCGCCGCCGGCGCGGGCACGCCCGTGGTGGTCCACTCCGGCGACCGCGTCCCGACCCAGAAGCAGGACGCCTACAAGCACGTGCTCGACGAACTCGACGTCGCCACCGAACTCACACCGGGTGACTCGGCGGCGATGGTCGACGAGACGGGGTTCGGCTTCTACTACCAGCCGGCGTTCAACCCCGCGATCCACGACCTCTGGGACCGCCGCGACCAGATGGGCGTCCGGACGTTCGTCAACACGATCGAGACCATCGCCAACCCCGCGCGCGCCAGCGTCCACCTCGGCTCGTTCTACCACCTGGCGTTCGCCAAGAAGATGGTCGAGACCTTCGAGCGCAGCGAGTCCCACGACCTCGACCGGGTGATCATGTTTCAGGGCATGGAGGGGTACGACGACATCCGACCCGGCTACACGAAGGTCGCCGAGTGGACCGCCGCCGGGAACGGCGGGGACGACGAGAGCGCCGCCGGCGACGACGAGGGCGAGTTCACCGACTACGAGATCGAGACCCCCGAGTACGGCATGGACTTCGAGGAGGAGGACCTGGAGGTCGACGCCGAGGACGTCGCCGGGGAGTCGGCCCGCATCACCCGCGAGGTGCTCGACGGCGACCGAACGGACCACTGGCGCGACGCGGTCGCGCTCAACGCCGCCTTCCGGATCTACGCCCGCGGCGACGCCGACACGCTGGAGGCCGGGCTCGACATGGCTCGCGCCTCGATCGACGGGGGCGACGCCCGGGCGGTCCTCGACGACCTGCGGGCGTTCTGAGCGGCCGCCGGCGCGTTCCGTGCAGCAACCGGCGCGTTCCGTGCAGCAACCGGCGCGTTCCGTGCAGCAACCGGCGCGTTCCGTGCAGCGCAGGCGAGGCGTCCCGTCGTCGCGTGGCGGTCGCGGGCGGGCTTCACCCGTCCTCGTCGTCGAGCGGGAGCGCGACGCCGACGAGGGTCTCGTCGGCCCTGACGGTCGCCTCGCGCGTGACCGAGTAGACGAGGCCGCCGCGCCCCGCCGTCACCTGCTGGAGGACCTCGTAGGTCGTCGGGTCGTAGACGGTGCCGAGCGGGTCGCCGGCGGCCACGAGGTCGCCGATCGTCAGGTCCGGCGCCGGGCGGAAGAGGCCGGCCTCCCTGGCGGCGACGCGGCCGAGGTGGTTGCGGGCCACGGTCGGGCTCTCCAGGGTCAGGGGCGCCCCCGGGAGCACGCCGAGGTGGCGACAGACCGAGAGCACGCCCTCGACGCCGGCCTCGATGGCCGACTCGACCAGCTGTCGGTTGTGGGAGAGTTCGGGCGTGATCGAGGGGATGCCGGCCTGGGTGGCCGCGACCCGGAGCTTGCCGTCGAAGGAGTGGTCGTTCCACTCGGCGTCGGCGTCGTCGCCGGCGTCCTCGGCCAGGAGGAAGTCGACCCCGAAGGCCTCGGCGAGCGCGCGGGAGGCCCGGTCGCCGCGCATGTAGACGGTGTGGGTCAGCATGTCCGGGCTGCCGGTGTGGAGGTCGACGATGGCGTCGGCCTCGTGGGCGTAGTCCCACAGGGCCGCGGCCATCCGCTCGTGGACGCTCCCCTCGGCGTTCCCCGGCCAGACGCGGTTCATGTTGGAGTGCGCCGAGTCGATGGCCTCGGGCGTCGTGTAGGAGACGCGGTCGAAGGTGAGCGGGTCGGCGACGGGCACGGCGATCACCCGGCCCGAGACGGGCGCGTCGAGCAGGCGGTCGTGGACCCGCCGGAGCACCTCGGTGCCGTTGACCTCGCGGCCGTGCTGGGCCGCCTGGACGTACAGGGTGGGGCCGTCGCCGTCGCCGTAGGTGTGAACCGTGGTCTCGACGGCGACGCCGGAGGGGAGCCGCGCGAGTTCGACGCGCTCGGCGGAGTGCATACCGTTCGCTCGGCCCCGGCGGCCTTGGACCCTTCGGGCCGGCCGAGGCGACCCCGTCGACGGCGCCGCCGGGGGCGCGCCCGAGTCAGCAACGTTTTCAGGCCGCCTTCCCTCTCTCTCCCTATGAGCAACCCGAGCGTGACGCTGCACACGTCCGAGGGCGACATCGAGATCGAACTGTTCGCGGATCGCGCGCCGCGGACGGTCGAGAACTTCCTCAACCTCGCGGAGCACGACCCCGCCGCGAGCGAGGAACCCGCGCCGGACACCAAGACGTGGGAGGACCCCGAGACGGGCGAGATCCGCGGCGACTCGCTGTACGCGGACACCGTCTTCCACCGCGTCATCGGCGACTTCATGATCCAGGGCGGGGACCCGACCGCGACCGGCCGCGGCGGCCCGGGCTACGAGTTCCACGACGAGTTCCACGACGACCTGACCCACGACGGTCCGGGCGTGGTGAGCATGGCGAACTCCGGACCGGACACCAACGGCAGCCAGTTCTTCATCACGCTCGACGCCCAGCCCCACCTCGACGGCCGCCACGCCGTGTTCGGCAAGGTCGTCGACGGCATGGACGTCGTCGAGAAGATCGGTTCCGTCCCGACGGGGCGAAACGACGAGCCGCGGGAGGACGTCGAGATCGAGCGCGTGACCGTCGAGCGCGGCGACTGACTCCGCACGCGAGGTAGTCGCGTCGAACTGTCACGGTCGCGGCGTCGAACTGTTACGGCCGCGGCGTCGAACTGTTACGGCCGCGGCGTCGAACTGTTACGGCCGCGGCGTCAAGCTGTCGCGCGCCCCAGCGGCGGGTCCAGCGACCGCGGTGGTCACGTCCCGTTCGTCGGATTCGTTCCCGCCCGGTGCGGTCGCCGGGACCCAGTCCGGCGGCGACAGGCGCTCGGCGTCCAGGGGCCGGTACAGGTAGCTGAACCTGACGGTCACGTTCGAATCCGGGATCCGGTAGGACGCGTACATCGACGTGACCATGCCGTCGGGCGTCACGATGGCGGTCCCGTCGTAGTCCGCCCAGTTCGGCTCCGGCGACCCGTCGAGGTCGAGGACGTACAGTCGGGACCAGTTTCGAATCAGCACCCGCTCGATGGCGGTCTCCTCGGCCGCGAGGTGTCGCTCGACGATCCACTCGGCGTTCTCGGCGTGGACGCCGCCGGGGTGATCGTCGAGCGGTTCCCGCCGAACGTCGCCCACGTCCAGGTTCCCCTCGAACCAGGGGTGGACCGTCCGGACCCACCGCGTGGTCCCGTCGCCGTAGGTCTCGGTCCACGAGATCGGGGACGCGTCGGTGAACGCGCTGCCGTTCCGGTCGACCGTCGAGACGTAGCGGCTCGGCGATATCAGGCGCACGCGCTCGGTCGCTCGGGTGACCTCGCGGCCGTCGCGGCTCACCACGTAGGTGCGCTCCCAGCGGTAGGAGCGGTTGGCCACGCTCCGACCGTGAGCGCTCGCGAGGGCGTCGACGTCGACGACGCCGTCCCCGAGCACTAGGCCGGGGGCGAGCGGCGACTCGCCCGAGCCGTCCCCGGAGGGACCGTCGCGGGCGGTCGCGGCGTCGTCCGGCGCCCGGGCGAGGCCCGGCGGGGGCGACCCCGGGTCCGCGCCGGTCGACGAGTCGAGGTCCCCGTCGGCCGCCCGATCCGCGGCGGGCGCGGTGGGCGAGGCGGCACCCCCGGTCCCGGGCGCGCCCGCGGGCGACGGGACGCCCGGGAGCGGCGCGACGAGGGTCGCGACGAGGACGACGCCCACCACGAGCGCGACGCTCGCGAGGAGCCGACGTGACCCGCCGGCGGACCCCGAAGCGCCCGACTGCCCGGCCTTCGGGGTCGGCGCGGGTGCGTCGTTCGACCGGGCCGGCCGATCGGCGGCCGCGGCCCGCAGCAGGTCATCGAGCGACGCGTCGAGCGCGTCCGCGACGATTGGCGCCGCGTCGCCCCGGTCGACGCCGTACCCCGCGAACCGGAGCAGCGCCGCAGGCCCCCACGCTCGGGCGTCGAGGGCGTCCGCGACGCGACGGGCGTCCCCCGGATCGGCCCCGACGACGACGTCGACGGCGCCAGCGTCGATCCCCCGATAGCGACCGTCTGCGCCGCCGGGGGCGAGACGCACGAGGAGGCGGCCGACCAGACCGCGCGACGGGACGACGAGGTACCGGGTCGTCGCGTCGGGGCCGTCCGCGTCCGGGTCGACGGGCGCATCCAGGTCGACGCGCGCCCGGGGGCCGTCAGCGTCCGGGTCGGGGAGCGCGGCAGGGCCGTCCACGTCAGCGCGCCGCCGCGGATCGCGTTCGACGACTACCCCCGCTGCCCCGTCCGCGCGAACAGTCCGACCGCGTGCCGCACAGAGCCGGGCGAGCAGGTCGGTGAAGCGCCCCCGGTCGAGGGCCGCAAGTCGACGGCGGAAGGCCTCGACGTCGTCGGTCTCCGGGCCCGCGCCGACGGCGGCGTCCGCGCCCGCGGCCGCCGATCGGCCGCGTGCGTCTCGGGCGTCCCGGCGGGGAAGCATACCAGTCACAGGGCGTCCAGCGGCAAGAACCCTCGGCGCCCGCGTCGCGGCGTCGGGAGCCGGCAGTCACACCGCCGGCGAGCCGACGGTCAGGGGTCGGCGGTCGCACCGCCGGCGAGCCGACGGTCAGGGGTCGGCGGTCGCACCGCCGGCGAGCCGACGGTCAGGAGTCGGCGGTCGCACCGCCGGCGAGTCGGTCGAGCACCGCGTCCGGCACGGCGCCGACGTCCCCCGTCTGGATCGCCCAGAGGGTCGCGTACAGCCCGCCGGCGTCGACGAGGGAGTCGTGGGTGCCCCGCTCGACGATCTCGCCGCCGTCGAGCACGAGCAGCAGGTCCGCGCCGCGAACCGTCGAGAGGCGGTGGGCGATCACGACGGTCGTGCGGTGGGCGGTCAGGCGGTCGAGCGCGCGCTGGATCGACAGTTCGGTCTCCGTGTCGACGGCGGAGGTCGCCTCGTCGAGCACGAGGATCGAGGGGTCCTGGAGCATCGCGCGGGCGATGGAGAGGCGCTGTCGCTGGCCGCCCGAGAGTTTGACCCCCCGCTCGCCGATGCGCGTGTCGTAGCCCTCGGGCAGCGCCGAGACGAACGCGTGGGCCTCCGCGGCTTCCGCGGCGGCGACCATCTCGTCCTCGGTGGCCGCGAACGCCCCGTAGGTGAGGTTCTCGCGGACGGTGCCGTCGAACAGGTAGACGTCCTGGCCGACGTAGCCGACGGCGCGCCGGAGGTCCGCGAGGGCCGCGTCGCGGAGGTCGACCCCGTCGATCCGGACGGCGCCCGCGTCGGGGTCGTACAGGCGGAGCAGGAGCTTGGCGAGCGTGGACTTCCCGGCGCCGGTCGGCCCGACGAAGGCGACGGTCTCGCCGGGGGCCGCGGTGAAGGAGACGTCCGCGATCACGGGGTCGTCCGGGCGGTAGCCGAAGGTGACGCCCGCGAAGTCGACGCGGCCCTCGACGGCGGGCAGCCGGACGGGATCGGCGGCGTCGGCGACGGTCGCGGGGCGGTCCATCAGCTCGAAGATGCGCTCGGCGGAGGCGCGGGCGTTCTCGTAGGAGTTGACGATGCGCCCGGCGCCGGCGAGCGGGTCGACGAACCGCTGAGTCATGAACAGGAAGGTGACGAACTCACCGACCCGGAGGTCGCCGGAGAACGGCCCGGGCGGCCCGGCGACGAGCCAGAGGCCGCCGAGGACGAACGTGGCGGCGAAGGAGACCCCCGAGAGGAGTTCCATCCCCGGCTGGTAGAGGTACTCCAGGCGGGCGACCGCCCAGGTGCGCAGGTAGTTGTCCCAGGAGGCGTCCGCGACCCGTCCCTCCTCGTAGGGTTCCGTGCCGGTCGTCTTGATCACCTCGATGCCGTCGAGGTTGTTCTCCAGCCGGGTGTTGAGGTCGCCGACGCTCGCGCGCAGGGCGCGGTAGAGCGGCCGGACGGTTCGCATGAACCAGACGGTAAAAATCGAGAGGAGGGGGACCGCGAGCAGCGTCACCACGGCGAGCTGGGCGTTGAGGTAGACCAGGATGCCGGCGATCACCGTCACGGTCACGAGCAACTGGACGACGCCGCCGACGGTGCCGTTGAGGAACGACTTGAGGTTCCGCACGTCGTTGTTGAGCACCGACATGACCTGGCCGGTCTGCTTGTCGTCGAAGAAGGCCATGTCGAGGCGCTGCATCCGGGCGTAGGCGTCGGTGCGGACGGCGTGCTGGACGCGGTTCGAGAACAGCGAGAAGGACACGCCCTGGGTCCAGGTGAAGGCGACGCCCAGGACGAACGCGATGACGATCAGCGCGGCCGACAGCCAGAGCTGGGCGGCGCGGTCGGTCGGCAGCCAGGCGACGGGGACGAGCGGCAGTCGGTAGGGTGCGTCGCCGGCGAAGACGGCGTCGATGGCGACCCCGAGGACGAGCGGCGGGAGCAGTCCGACCGAACGGCCCAGCACGCTGGTCACGAGCCCGAGCACGAACAGGTGCAGGTCGGGCCGGCCGTACTCGCCGAACAGGCGGACCATCGGGTCCGGGTCGCGTGTCGTCGTCGTGGGAATCACCTGCTCCTGGCGGCCCGCCCGTGAAATCGGTCGAGCGGTCGCCGGGGACTAACCGGAGGTAAGCGTCGATTGTAGATAACCGTGTCGGCGACGGGGAGCGCCCGGCGATCGCGACGCGGCGAGTCAGTCGTACCGGCGTTCCAGGTCCTCGATGCGCGCGACGAGGTCGGCGAGTTCGTCGCCCTTCTCGGTCAGCGAGTAGGTCACCGTCGGCGGCGTCGCAGTCTCGTCGACGGTTCGCTCGATCACGTTCTCGGCCTGGAGCCCCTTGAGCCGCGCCGAGAGCGTGCTCGCCGGGAGGCCGTCGATGCCGTCCTGCAACTGGTTGAACCGGGCGTCCTCGGCGTCGAGGTACCGCAGGATGTGGAAGGTCCACTTGCAACCGAGCACCTCCCAGATGCCGGTCGGATCGGGCTCCTCGGAACTCGTGGTCATTGGCGGTGGGTCCTGCGTGCGGGCGGCCGCCCGACGCGTCGATCGAGGACCGACGCCGGTCGAGATGGCCGTCCTGCCCGGAGTGGGCCACACCCGCGGAGGCGGGCGCGCGCCGGCGCTCCGCGCGTCGACGAAAACGCGACCGGAAACGGATCGGGGCCGGTCGCCTGGCCCGCACCTACTTCACAACTGTGGAGCTACTCACATGAACGTTACTGCCCGATTTACGGGGCCGGGTGGCGAATGGTATCGTGGCTCATGAGCAGCGACATCCCCGGCTACGCGTACGGCGACGAATCGCTCCCGGAGCCGCCGATCGACGCGGAGGAGTTCGACCGGCTGAAACAGGCGGTGATGTTCACCGAGGAGGACGAGGAGTACCTCCGGATGGCCGGCGAGGTGCTCGAACCGCAGATCGACGAGATACTCGACCTCTGGTACGGCTTCGTCGCCGACCACGACTTCCTGGTCGAGTACTTCGCCGACGCCGACACCGGCGAGCCGATCGACGAGTACCTCGATCGGGTCCGCGAGCGCTTCGGCCAGTGGATCCGCGACACCTGCAACGGGCCCTACGACGAGGAGTGGCTGACCTACCAGTTCGAGATCGCGCGCCGCCACCACCGCATGGGCAAGAACGAGGCCGACGACGTGAACGCGGTCCCCCACATCCACCTCCGGTACGTGATCGCCTTCGTCTACCCGATCACCGCGACGATCAAGGGGTTCCTGGAGAACGGCGACCACGACCGGGAGGACGTCGAGAAGATGTACGACGCGTGGTTCAAGTCGGTGACGCTGCAGGTGAGCCTCTGGAGCCACCCGTACGTCCCCGAGGGCGACTGGTAGGGCGACCGTCGAACAAGGGGACGGCCAGGCTCGGCGCGACCGACAGACGAAAGACCCGGCGGCGGCAACCGGGGGGTATGAGCGAGCGCGACGAGGACGGTCCCGTCAAGCCCTCCGACTTCGGCGGCGAGGGCCCGCCGGTCGAGGAGAAGCCGTACAAGATCATCTTCGAGGGCAACAAGTGCATCGGCGCGGGGCGGTGCGCCGAGGTGGCCGAGAACTGGGAGATGGACCTCGACTCCGGCCTGGCCCGGCCGCGGTCGTACTACCTCTCGGCCGACGAACTCGACGAGAACGTCCGCGCCGCCGAGAAGTGCCCGGCGAAGAAGGGCGCGGGCGTGATCCACGTCGTCGACCGGCGAACGGACGAGGAGATCGCGCCGGACCCCCACGGCGACGGGACGCTCTCGGTCGACTGGTGAGCAGCACCGCGCGCGAGGACCCGCCCGCCCCCACCCGACGGTTCCCGGCGGCCGGGAACGACTCGCAACTCCCATACGGGATGGCTCCCAAGGGGAGTCCATGACCCAGCCGCCACAGACCGACGAAGGGTGGTACGTGCTCCACGACCTCCGGACGGTCGACTGGGACGCGTGGCGCAACGCGCCGGAGAACGAGCGGGCCCGCGCGGTGGAACAGGGCGTGGCGTACCTCCGCGAACACGAGGCCGTCGACGACAGCGACGACGGGGCCTCGGCGACCTTCGCCATGCTCGGCCACAAGGCCGACCTCATGGTCATGCACCTCCGGCCGAGCCTCGACGACCTCTCGACGGCCGAGCGTCGCTTCGAGCGCACCGCGCTCGCGGGGTTCACCGAGCAGACCACGTCGTACGTCTCGGTCACGGAGGTCAGCGGCTACACCACCGACGCGTACTTCGACGACGAGCAGGAGGCCGACCCGGGCGTCGTCCAGTACTTCGAGTCCAAGCTGGAGCCCGACCTCCCCGAGGACCAGTACGTCTCCTTCTACCCGATGAGCAAGCGCCGGCAGGGCGAGGACAACTGGTACACGCTCCCCTTCGAGGAGCGCGCCGAGATGATGGAGACCCACGGCGAGACCGGCAAGGGGTACGCCGGGAAGATCAAGCAGATCATCGCCTCGTCCGTGGGCTTCGACGACTACGAGTGGGGCGTCACGCTGTTCAGCGACGACCCCACCCACATCAAGGACATCGTCTACGAGATGCGCTTCGACGAGGTGAGCGCGCGCTACGGCGAGTTCGGCCAGTTCTACGTCGGGCGCCGGTTCCCGCCGGGCGACCTCGGGGCGTTCATGGACGCCGAGACGGTGCCGACGGGCGAGGCCGACGACGGCGCGGGGCACCACGCCCACGGCGGCGGACAGGGTGGCGGACACCACCACGGCGGCGATGACAGTGGACACCACGGCGGCGAACACGGCCAGGGCGACGGGCACGGCCACGGCGACGACGCCGACGAGATCCGCGGCCAGCTCGCCGACCGCGACATCTACGCGGGCAAACCCCACGGCGAGGACGTGTACGCGACCGTCCTCTACTCGGAGGCGGACACCGAGGAGCTGTTCGACGAGGTCGAGGGGCTCCGGGGCAACTTCGAGCACTACGGCACCCACATCAAGACGGCGGTGTACGACGCCAGCGACGGCTCCCGCGCGGCGGTCGTGAGCATCTGGGAGACCGAGAGCGCCGCCGACACCGCCGCGGGGTTCCTCTCGGAGCTACCAGAGATCGTCTCGCGGGCGGGCGAGGAGTCCGGCTTCGGGACGATGGGCATGTTCTACACGGTCAAGCCCGAACACCGGGGGGAGTTCGTCGAGAAGTTCGACATCGTCGGGGGGCTGCTCGACGACATGGAGGGGCACCACGACACCGACCTCATGGTGAACGTCGAGGACGAGAACGACATGTTCATCGCCAGCCAGTGGCGCTCGAAGGAGGACGCCATGACCTTCTTCCGCTCCGACGAGTTCCGGGACACGGTCCAGTGGGGACGGGACGTCCTCGCCGACCGGCCGCGGCACGTCTTTCTGGCCTGACGGCGACCGTCCCGGTTCCGGCCTGACGGCGACCGTCCCGGACGGCCGACTGCGCTGCCGGGACCGACGACTTTCTGTCCTTCCGCCGAGCACGCGTCTCCCCCCGGATTTATACCGGATCACTCCACAAAGTTGATAGGATGGACGAGACGGCTCGGGTGCTCCTCGTCACCCGAGAGGACACCGCCGAGGCGACGCGCGAGGAACTGACGGCGCGGGCCGCGGTGGAACCCGTGGTCGAACCGAATCCGCACGCGGCGCTCGATCGAATCGCGGAGGCCGATTGCGTCGTGGTGAGCGACGGCCTCGACGGGACGTCGAGCGTCGCGCTGGTAGAACGGGTGCGGGACCTGGCGCCCGAACTCCCGGTCGTGCTGTTTCCGGCGGCCGGCGACGAGTCGCTGGCGAGCCGAGCGATCGGCGCGGGCGTCGCGGACTACGTCGCGCAGTCGGAGGGGTACGACGCGCTGGCCGCCGCGGTCGAGCGGGCGTGCGAGGGTCGACGCGAGCCGGCGAACGGGGAACAGTCGACGGCCGGAGAGCGAACCATGGCCGTCCTCGAGGACGCGACGGCGGAGATCCTCCGGGCGAACAGCCGGGAGGACGTCTGCGAGGTCGGGGTCCGGGCCGCGGAGCGCGTCCTGGGGTTACCGTCGATCGGGATCCACCTCCGCGACGACGACGGGGCGTTCCCGCCGGTCGCGGTGTCGGACGTCACGCATGAGCGGTTCGACGGGGAGGTCCCGCCGCTGCCGCCCGACGGGGTCGTCGCGGACATCTTCGAGACGGGCGGGCCGCGCCGCATCGCGGACGACCTGGTCGAGGAGACCACCATCCAGCGGGAGGCGGTGGTCGTCCCGCTGGGGCGTCACGGCGTCCTCGTCGCGGCGCCGCCGGCCGCCGATCCGTACGTCGACGAACCGTCGGAGGTGGCCACGGTGCTCGGACAGATCGTCGAGACGGCGCTCGACCGGGTCGAACACGAGCGTCGCCTCGAACGCCTCCACGAGACCACCCGAGAGCTGATGCGCGCCGAGACGGAGGTGGCGGTGGCCGAGGTCGCCGTCGAGACCGCCCGCGACGTGCTCGGTCTCGACATCAGTTCGATCCACCTCCTGGAGGGGGACGACGGAGACACCGAGAGCGACCGGGGCCTGACGCCGGTGGCAGTCTCCGAGAAGGCCCGGGAGATGATCGGCGAGCCGCCGACGTTCGAACCCGGCGACAGCATCGCCTGGCAAGTGTTCGAGACGGGCCAGCCCGCGGTGTACGCGGACGTCCGGGAGTCGTCGTCGGCCCACAATCCGGGCACCGAGATCAGGAGCGAACTGTTCGTCCCGCTGGGGGACCACGGCATGTTCCTGGCCGGTTCGAGGACCGTCGGCGCGTTCGACGACTCGACGGTCGCCCTGGCGAAACTGTTCGGTGCGAACGTCGAGCGGGCGCTGGAGCGGGCGACGCGCGAGCAGGCGCTCCGCGAGCGCGAGTGCGAACTCGAACGCAACAACGAGCGCCTGGAGGAGTTCGCCAGCGTCGTCTCCCACGACCTGCGGACGCCGCTGTCGATCGCCGCGGGGCGACTCGACCTGGTGGCCCAGGACTGCGACAGCGAGCACCTGCCGGCGATCCGGCGCGCCCACGAGCGGATGGAGGAACTCATCGAGGACCTCCTCACGCTCGCGCGGGAGGGGCGCCGGGTCGGGGACCGGCGCCCGGTCGACCTGGCCGACCTCGCCCGGTCGGTGTGGGAACCGCTCGACGGCGGCGCGCTCGAACTCGACGACCCGGGCACGGTCGAGGCCGACGAGGGGCGCCTCCGAGAGCTGTTCGAGAACCTCCTCGGGAACGCGGTCGAGCACGGGGACTCCGGCGTCACCGTCGAGGTCGGTCGCACCGACGACGGCGGGTTCTACGTCGCCGACGACGGCCCCGGCCTGCCCGACGACGACCCGGATCGGCTGTTCGAGTACGGGTACACCGACGCCGAGGACGGCACCGGACTGGGCCTGGCGATCGTGCGACGCATCGCGGAGGCCCACGGATGGACCGTCTCCGCGACCGACGCCGAGGGCGGCGGCGCGCGGTTCGAGACCCGTCCGGCGCCGGGGGAGGTCGATCGCTGCGTGGAGGGCGGGCACGCGGCGGACGACCGAGCGAGAAGCGACTGCGGCGGAGCCGGATCCGTCGGCGATGAAAGCGAGTCCGGCGACGGGGCCGGAAGTGAACGGGATGCCGAGCGGGACGACGCGGCGGAGGACCTGCCGACCGAGTGACGACTGATCGATCGAGTGACGACTGATCGATCGAGTGACGACTAATCGACCGAGTGACGACTAATCGACCGAGTGACGACTAATCGACCGAACGACGGGTCGGAAACCGATCGATCGGGAGACCGGCCGCAGCGCGATCACACGGTCCGTTGTCAGTCGATACCGGTGGGTCGCCGACCGTTCCGACGATCCTCCGGAAAACAGTGAGGCCAGACCGTCTCAGTCGCCGGCGCTTTTCATCCCGGTGCCGACGAGGTCGTCGCCGCCGACCGACGAGCGCAGGGCGTCCATGCCGTCGTCGCGGTCGACGCCGAAGTTGGTCCGGTAGAGGTCCTCGACGCGCGCCATCTCGTCGTCGGAGAGGGCGGGCGTGTCGGGCGCGGCGGCCCACTCGTCGATGTCGTCGGTGGTGCGGAACGTCGGGGTGACGGCGGCGACGGCGTCGTGGCCGAGCAGCCACTGGATGGCCGCCTGGCCCATCGTGCGCTCGCCGTCGCGTTCGAGGAAGCGCAGCGTCTCCAGTTTCTCCCAGCCCGTCTCGTACCACGCGTCGGGCCGGTGGCCGCGGTGGTCGCCCTCCCCGAGTTCCGTCTCCGGCCGGACCTGCTCGTTGAGCAGCCCCGAGGAGTGGGGGACGCGGGCGATCAGGCTGGTGTCGGCGTCGCGCTCCTCGACGGTGTCGAGGAAGTGCCGCCCGGGAACCTGCTCGAAGACGTTGAACACGGTCTGGACCGCGTCGAAATCGAGTTCGACGGCGCGGTCGCCCTCGGCGAGCCAGCCGATCGACGGCCCGAGCGCCCAGCCCAGCGCGTCGACGAGCCCCTCCTCGCGCATCGATTCGAGTTCCGCCACCACGTCGTCGGTGACCTCCGCGACGTTGGCGTTGTGGAGCTGGAGGAACTCGACGTGGTCCGTGTCGAGGCGGTCGAGCGAGCGCTCGACGGCGGTGCGGAGCCAGTCGGGGTCCATCCGCTTGGGGAGTTCGCCGTGGCCGGCCTGCGGGTTGTTGTAGAAGTCGTAGCCGACCTTCGTCGAGAGCGTCACCTCGTCGCGGTGGTCCGCGAGGGCCTTCCCGATCAGTTCCTCGGAGCGGCCGTGGCCGTACACGTCGCCGGTGTCGAAGTAGGTGATCCCCCGATCCAGGGCGTGCTGGACCATCTCGATCGCCTCCTCTTCGCTCCGGTCGCCCCACCAGTCCGTGCCGACCACCCACGCGCCGAAGCCGACCTCCGAGACTTCGACGCCCGAGTCGCCGAGCGTTCGGTACTGCATATCGCGGCGTAGAACCCGGTGGCACTTAGCGCGTATGGTTGTTCCCACTGATCGGGATTTTTCACGTTCGGGCCGTCACCCGGGGCCTCAGACCCCGCACGAGGCGCGAATCCGGGTCGGAAAGGCGCCCGCAGGGGAGCGACCGGACGAGACCGCTCGGCGAGGAGCGACCGATCAGGCCCGGCGCCGACCGAGCGCCGCGAGCAGGAGCGCGACGAGGCCGGCGAGCGCGGGGAGGGCGCCGAAGCCGGGCGCCGACTCGCTCGTGGTCGGCGTCGGCGTGGACGTCGCCGTCGGCGTCTCGGTCGTCGGCAGGGGCGTCGCCGTCGGCGTCGGCGTGGGCGTCGCCGTCGGCGTGGAGACGACCGTCGGGCCGGTCGTCGGCCCCGGGGTCGACGCGGGCGCCGTCGGGGTCACGTTCGGCGAGGCCGCCGACGTGGCTGTCGACGCCGCCCGAACGCGGCCGTCGACGACGGTCTCCAGGCCCCCGCCGACGACGCTGATCTCGACGGACTCGTTCGCCGATCGCTTCGAGAGGTCGAACGTCGCGTCGAAGCGCCCGGCGGGACCGACGCGCACCGACCGCTTGGCGACGAACGAGCGCTCGGTCGAGCGGACGAACACGTCGAGGTCGGTGCCGGGGGCGACCGTCGCGGTGCCGGAGACGGTCGCGTTCGCGGTCGGTCGCAGGACGTACGGGTCGTCGGCGAAGGCGATCGTCCGGTCCTGGGTGCGGAACGTGGCTTCGACCGTCTGGGGCGCGTCCGCGAGCGAGCCCCGGTTTTCGAGGACGGTGAAATTCGCCACCCAGCGCTCGCCGCCGTCGAGGGAGGCGGTCGTCGCCTCGCCGTCGTAGCCGTACGCTCCGGTGTCGCGCGCGACCGGCACCGCCCCGGTGTCGATCACGAGCCAGTACGTGCCGTTCGCGCCGTCGGCGACCACGGTGGCGTCGCCGGCGTCGGGGACGAGCAGTTTGGGATCGCGGTTGGCGCCGACGTCGGCCTGACGGAGGGTGAGGTTCGCCGCGCCGCTCGACCCGACGAGGTCGAAAAAGCGGGCGGTGACGTCGGCGCCCGACTGGGCCGCGAGGGCGCCCTCCAGCCCGGTCGCCGTCACCTCGACCACCAGCAGGTCGTCGACGGCGACCGAGTCGTCGCGGGAGAGGTTGCCGTCGGCCCGCCGCTCGCGGAGGGCCGCCCGGCTCTCCACCTCGCCGGAGAGGGCGGCGGGGGCCGTCCAGACGGCGACGCCGTCGGTCGAGCGCTCGCCCAGTTCGATCCCGCCCTGGTCGTCGGGGTCGATCCGGGCGGCCGACCCCACTCCCGGCTTCACGTACACGCCGTAGACGCCGGGGTCGAGCACGTCTGCGAGTCCGCCCGCGACCGGGGAACTCGCGTTCTCGACGGTGAGGTCGTCGGGGGCGTCGTCGTCCCCGGTGGGCGCGACCGAGAACGCCGCGCCGCTCCCGTCGGCGAGGTAGGTGTTCCACCGGAGGACGACCTTCTCGTCGTCGTTGCCGTCCTCGACGGTGACGTTCGCCCGGTAGCCGGCCTCGGCGGAGCCGAGCGCGACCGTCGCCGTCGACGTCTCGTCGAGCAGGACGGTGACGTTGGCGACGTCGCCGCGCGCGACCGGGGCCGTCGCCTCGCCGAGCGACGCCGACTCGGGGTCGTTGTCGACGTTGACCTCGGTGGCGACCGCCCGCAGGCCCGTCCGGAGGTCGGTGGCGACCATGGTGAAGTTGCCGTCCTCCGACCGGGGACCGAAGCTCACCCGGGCGGTGCCGTCGCCGTCGGTCCGGACGTGGCGCACCAGCGGATCGTCGCGGGCGGGCGAGGTGGCGGTCACCCGGATCGTCCGGTCGTCGAGGTTGGTCCGGACGGTCGCCGCGAGCGGGTCGTCCTCGGTGATGAACACGTCTTCGGGGGTGATCGAGAGATCCAGTTGGCGGTGGCGCAGGAAGGCGTCGTCGCTCCCGTCGAACGCGACCGAGAGGCGCTCGTTCGCGGGGCGGCCGGCGGTGTCGAGGACGTACACCTGGCTGCCGGGGCCCGTCGAGCCGGAGAAGACGAAGCCCGCGGCGGTCGAGTTGACCGAGACGTCGGCGTCGAGGGAGTCGGTGACGACCGCGACGGTCCCGGGCCGGACGACCGTGGCGGGGGCGAACCACGAGTTCGCCCCGGCCTCGACGGTCGCCCCGGTGCCGACGACCGAGCGGTTGAGCGGCGTCCCGGCGGTCGGGGCGACGGCGGCGCCGCCCGTGTCCTCGAAGTCCGCGGTCTCGGTGACGTTCACGCGCGAGACGTTCCACGGGTCGACGGTGGTCCCGAGGTTCAACACGACCTGGGCGTCGGTGTCGGTCGCGCCGCCGACGGAGACGGGCGTGAGGAGGCGCGGGCCGACCTTCACGCGGAAGTCGCCGGCCGCGGGGGTCGCCCCGGTCCCGGCGAGATCAGCGTCGAACGACACCTCGACCACGGTGTCGCCGGCGTTCGCGCCGGGGACGGCGACCGTAGAACCGGCGGTGAAGGCGACCGCCCCCACCGGCGCGGGCGGGGCGCTCTGGGCCGTCACGGCGGGCGCGACGGCGCCGACGAGGGCGCTGGCGACCACCAGCGCGGCGAGGGCCGCGGCGAGGACGCCGTCCAGCGAGGGCTGCGAGGGGCCCCCGCGCGACCCGGAGCGACGGCGCGGGGAGGAGCGGCTACCTGCGAGCATCGGCACGGCGCAAACGGACGATCGACCGACGGTTCGACATACCCGTCGTGTGGAACCCGGGTGTCCAAAGGCCTTCGGAACCCCTCGCCCGTGGAGAAGTGTTGTAGAAAAATACAACACGATTGCGTCGCTCGAACGCGCGGCGACAGAGAAAACGCGGTCAGTTCACCGAACGACCGGAACGCGACCGTCTCGGTTCGTCGATCGAAACCCGACTCGCTGCGGACGCGTCGTCCGCCCCTGACCGCGACGCCCAGTATGAGGAACTCCGAGTCGGCGCGTCGCGGTCGTCCCACCCACCCACCCACGAGTCGGGCCGTCCCGAGGCCGGCGTTCGTCTGAACGCCGGCGCGATCACGTCAGACGAACACGAACGCGAGCATGGCGAGCGCGGTGAGCGCGATGCTGTACTTCAGGCCGGACAGCGAGTCGTTGTCGGACAGTTTCCCGGCGAGCATGCCGCTCCCGACCGCCTGGATAACGGCGGAGTGGAAGAACACCGCGCGGTAGCTGTCGATCGGGATCGCGCCGAGGTTCATCGGCATGTCGGCGCTGCCGGCGCCGGTCGTGCCCGAGATGGTCTCGATGGGCGCCAGGTAGCTCGTCGACAGCATGACGATGACGAACAGGTACACGAGGAACCCGATGATGACGATGGCGATGTACGTCGACATCGCGTTGCGGCGGGCCCGGTCGAGCTTGTACCGGTTGCGGGTGTCGGCGGCCGCGACCGACAGCACCCGCGAGAGGTCGCCGGAGGACTGACCGCCGGTGGCGATCAGCCGGATGACCCGACCGAGCGACGGGACCGCCAGGCGCTCGGCGAAGGCGTACAGCCCGTCGACGACCTGGCCGTTCCAGGTGACGTCGTTGTGGAGCTTGCGCAGTTCCTCGGCGAGCACGCCCGAGGACCACCGGGCGACCAGTTCCAGCCCCTCGACGAGAGGGATGCCCATCTGGTTGGCGCTCGACAGCACGTTGAGCGTGTCGGGGAAGCGCCGTTCGATGGCGCGGGCCCGCCGGCGCTCCAGTTCGTGGAAGGCCGACAGCGGCACGGCGACGACGCCCAGGGGACAGAGGACGAGCCAGAAGGTCGTCCAGACGGGATCGGTCGAGACCGCGTCCCACGAGGGGGTGGCGAGCCCGAGGACGAGCGCACCGGCGAGGGCGGCGACCGCGAGCGGGACCGTCACGACCGTCGTCAGGAGGGGCTGGCGGCGGACGAGCGTCACCGGATCGCCCAGCAGGCGAAGGAGGGCCCCGAAGGCGTTGTGCCGGCGGTACTGCTCGAATCGCAGGTCGACCGCGCCGCCGTCGGTCTGGGGTGTGCCCGGGCGGGGGACGAGGTCCGACCCGCCCGCACCGTCGCCGGAACCGCCGGCGCCGCCCGGGCCGCCGAGGTCGCCCAGGTCGAGCGAAGACCAGCGGTCCTCGATCGCCGAGCGGATCTCGCGGCGGGCGTGGGCGACGGCGTCGGCGACGACCTCCCGGAGCTCCTCGGCGGCCGTCGAGCGGACGGCGGGGGCGTGGGCCTCCTGGTCGAACGGCTGGCTGAGCATGTCGACGAACAGGAGGAACAGCGCCATGCCCAGGGGGAAGATCAGGTAGTTCAGGGCGTAGAGCTGCATCAGCGTGTCGCCGCCGAGGAAGCTGATCACGATCAGGGTGACGATCAACAGCAGCGGCGCGGCGACGAAGGCGGCGATGAAGATCTCCGAGAGCATCGACAGCGTCTCCAAGAAGTTCTCCTGTTCCTCCATGGCCTCCTCCATGTACACCCCGCTCTCGTCGTCGAGGAAGGCGGTGACGTCGCCGCCGGAGTCGAGCACCGACAGCAGGTCGTCGAGGAACTGCTCGAAGTTCGACGACGGGGTGAGGTTCCGGGCGTTCCGGAGCGCCGTGTACAGGTCGTTCCCGAACAGTTCCATGTCGCGGATCACCATGTCGAACTCGTCGGCGACCTCGCCGTAGTCCTCCTCGTCGGCGATCGAACGGAGCACCTCGATGAAGTTCATCCCGCCGTGGGAGAGCGCGTACATGTAGACGATGGCGTGCGGGAGCACGACGTCGATGCCGCGCCCGCGCAACCGGGCCCGGACCAGCGGCTGGTAGTACCGGATCGCGTAGACGGCCCCGGCGAAGACGCCGCCCAGTGCGAAGGTGACGGCCGCCGTGGCGATCGCGGCGGAGTACGGGACGAGCGGGGCGAACAGGGGCGCGAGCGCCCCGGGCGCAGCGAGCGACCCGCCGAGGTCCGCGAAGGCGCCGAGGTGGACGAGCCACAGCGACAGCAAGAGGCCGAGGCTCCCGCCGCCGAGGCCGGCGACGGCGGCGTAGCGGACGGTGTCGGCCATCCACTTGTCGTAGGTGGTGCCCGTGCGCGACTGGTTGAGCCAGCGCTGCAGGTCGCGGTAGGACGCGGGGCGGCACTTGAACCAGGTGCGCACGTACCCGTACTGCTCGCGGAGCCGGCTGCGCTGCTCGTCGCCGAGGTCAGTGTCTCGGGGGAAGTACTGCTCGACCTCGTAGTCGGGCAGGGGAATGGTGTCGGCGGTGCGCTGCTCGGTCATCGCCCCTCACCGTCCGCGTCGGCGGACGGCCCGACGCCGTCCGTCCCGAGCGCCTCGGCGAGGGCGTCGGCCCCGCCCACCGCGTCGATCAGGTCGTCGGGGTTCGCGCGGGTCGCGTCGGCCGGGTGTGCCGTGTCGGCCACGTCGGCACCGGTCGGGTCGGCCGGAACGCCGCCGTCGACCGGCCCGCCGTCGGCGGACGACGCCTCGTCGAAGACGGAGAACATGTCGCCCGCGTCGTCGACCGTGCGGGCCCGGCCGGCCCCGGCCTCGCCGTGACCGTCGGCCCCGCGGTCGACCTCGTCGCGGCCGCGGCCGGCGTCGTCGGCGATCTCCTCGATCACGGCGGGGAGCCGCTCGTCGGAGCGGATCGCCGAGAGGAGCGCCTCGGGGTTCTTGCCGTAGGCCCGGAGCACCTCGCTGACCTCGCGGTAGTCGCGTACGTCCTCGGCGAGCAGGTGCCGGAGGACGTCGGCGCGGTCGCGGAGTTCGCGGTCGAGGTCGGCCTGCGTCCAGCCGCGCTCCTCGGCGATCTCCCGGAGGACCTTCGAGTCGGCGACCCGCTCGTGGGTGTCGGTGCTCGGGTCCCGGGAGAACACGTCGTGGGTGCGCACGGAGCCGTCGGCGGCGGTCTGCACCTCGGTGATGCAGACGTTGCGCCGGACCCGGTCGTCGCCCTCGTAGATCTGCTTCTGGATCGAGAGGACGTCGAGCCCTTCGAGCATCTGCTCGGGGACGCCGAGGGGCTCGTTGCGTAAGCGGTTGAGCACGCCCTCGACGGAGTCGCCGTGGAACGTCGAGTAGGCGGTGTGGCCGGTGGCGATGGCGTGGAAGAACGTCAGCGCGACGCGCTGTTCCGTGCGGATCTCGCCGACCAGCAGGTACTCGGGGCGCTGGCGGAGCGCGGACTGCAGGAGCGAGTACATCGACACCTCGCCGCGGCCGTCGGCCGTGAACGTGTCCCGGGTGACCGACTGGATCCAGTTGTCGTGGGGCAGCGTGATCTCGCGGGTGTCCTCGATGGAGACGACCTTCGAGTTGCCGGGGACGAAGAAGGACACGGCGTTCATCGACGTGGTCTTCCCCGACCCCGTGCCGCCCGCGAACAGCAGCGACTTGTTGTTCTCGATGGCGAGCCAGAAGTACGCCATCTCCTCGACGCTGAAGGTGTTCCAGTCGACCAGGTCGACCGGCGTGTACGGCACCTCGGAGAACTTCCGGATGGTGAAGTTCGATCCGCGGGTGGAGACGTCCGAGCCGAGCGTCAACTGGACGCGCGAGCCGTCCGGTAAGGAGGCGTCGGCCAGCGGGTCGGAGATGGAGATCTGTTTGCCCGCGCGCTGGGCCAGGCGGACGGTGAAGGAGGTGAGATCGCCGGACGGGAAGACGACGTTCGTCTGGAGGTCCCGGAACGACGTGTGGTAGATGAACACCGGGATGTCGTCGCCGTCACAGGAGATGTCCTCGATGCCGGCGTCGCGCATCAGGGGGTCGATCTTGCCGTAGTGGATAAAATCGCGCAGCAGGTAGTACAGCAGCTTGTGGAGCGTGCCCGACTCGACGGTCGCGGCGTGCTCGCTGATCACGTCCGTGGCCTCCTCCTCGAACACCTCGGCGCGCTCGCCCTCGGCGTCCAGGTCGCGGTAGAGCAGGCTGTTTCGGAGCACCTTCGTCAGGTCCGAGCGGACGTACTCCTCGAACTCGTCGAGGCACGGCTCGCTGACGTGGTAGCGGTACTCGGCGGCGTCCTCGTCGAAGCAGATCGTGACGAACGCGAAGGGCTTGTTGACCCAGTAGTGCTCGACGGCCTCGCGCCCGTCGAGGAAGTCGAAGTCGAAGAACCTCGTCTCGATGAACTCCTCGTCGGGGACCGACTCGAACGGGCTGTCACAGGTGGCGTAGTACGCCTTCACGTCCTCGACGACGACGTCCCGGAGCGTGCGCGGGGCGTCGTCCCCGGTCGCCTCGGCCGGATCGCCGACGTCGATGCGCTCCTGGCCGCCCCAGACGGTCGGCAGGTCGTCTGCGACCGCCGGCAGGTCGGTCTCGCCGACCGTCTGGAGCAGGCCGCCGGCGCCGTCGCCGTCCGGCATGAGCGTTTCGTACCGCACGGCCCCGCCGTCGCCGGCGGACCCGTCCTCGGAAGTGGTGTCAGAGTTCCTCATACTCTGTCGAAAGAGAACGTCACTAACGGGCGTAAGTATGGGCCGACTATGGGTTCGTGACCAGGCCTGACGGGAGGGTAAACGACCCGTTAACGGTCGAATCGGTCGGGACGGCCCCTCGTCGCCGGCAGCCGATATGGGTCACCTAAGGGAACGCGGCCGGCGGCGAGGAGGGGCACGCGCCCCGTCCGCCGGGGTGAATCCCCCGTCGCGCGGGCGGCGGGGAGCGGCCGCAAAGCCTGTCGGTCGGCTGTGGCGGCCACGCCGGCGGCGGGACGGCGACGTGAAAGAAGTTTCAAGAGAGCCGGGGATGTACTTTCGGACTGCATATGGATATTTCCGATATCGCGACCCCCGATTTCGTCGAGGTCGGCGTCGACAAGCGCCTGGGGAAGATCCGCGCCATCTTCGAGCGGGAGAAGCCCACGGGCGTCGTCGTGATGGACGACGGCGAGTACGTCGGCGTGATCGGCGAAAAGAACCTGGTCCGGTCGCGGGTCGAGGACGGCACCAAGGCGTCCGCGCTGATGAAGTCGGCGCCCCGGGTCGACCGCCACGAGGACGTCCGCGAGGTCGCCCGGATGCTCGTCGAGGGCGACACGCAGATCGCCCCGGTGTACGAGGGCGAGCAGCTCTACGGCATGATCACGGGCGACGCGATCCTCCGGGCGGTCCTCGACAACCTCGACGCGCTCACCGTCGACCAGATCTACACCGGGGACGTGATCACGGTCGGCGAGAAAGACCGGGTCGGACAGGTGATCAACAGTCTGCGCGAGCACGGCATCTCCCGGCTCCCCGTCGTCGACGACGGTGACCACCTCGTCGGCGTCGTCACGACCCACGACATCGTCGAGTTCGTCGTTCGCAACGAGGACCGCCAGGGCAAGCGCGACCGCTCGGGCGACCTCCACCGGATGCTCGATCTCCCCGTCTACGACCTCATGAGCAGCCCGGTGATCACCGTCGACCCCGGGGAGACCGTCCAGGCCGCCGTCGAGCGCATGTTCGAGAACGACGTCGCCGGGCTCGTCGTGACGCCCGACGACGACGACAGCGAGGTCGTCGGCGTGCTGACGAAGACGGACGTCCTCCGCGCGCTCACCTTCACCGAGGAGGAGCAGATGGACGTCCAGATCACCAACGTCAGCCTGCTCGACGCGATCTCCCGTAGCGAGATCGTCGAGTCGCTGACCGATGTCGTCGACAAGTACCAGCGGATGCAGGTCCACCACGCCCACCTGCGCTTCCACGAGCACAAGGAGAAGCTCCGGGGGACGCCGCTGATCGCCTGCCAGATCCGGCTCCGGACCTCCCACGGCCAGATCGCCGGCTCCGGCGAGGGCTACGGCGCCGACCACGCCTTCCACGTCGCCCTCGACAAACTCGAACGCAACGTCCTGGAGCTGAAGGGCATCAACGCCGACGAGAAGTACCGCGGGCAGCTCCTTCGGAAGCTCGGCGAACTGTAGCGCCGGCAGGCGATCGGCCCCCGCGCCGATCAGACGTCGACGTCGGCGGCCTCGACGCCCCGGTCGGTGATCCGGAACGTCGCCCGGTCGCCGGTCGGCTTGGACTGGTGTTTCTCCAGGGTCGCGCGTCGGTTCCCGCCCCGGAACCGGTCGAGTCGGACGACGGTTCCCGTCCAGTGTTCGAGCGTGTGGCCGCCCAGGGGTCGCGCCCGGTCGCTGTCGGGGTCCGTGTACACCTGGTTCGTGAGCACCACCGCGAAGTCGTGCTTTCGCGCGAGCGACAGCAGGTGGGTCACCTGTCGGGCGACGGTGCGGAGCGCCTCGCCCTCGTCGCCGCCGTGGCGCTCCAGGCGGTAGAAGCCGGTCGCGGAGTCGAGGACGACGACGTCCGCGCGCTCGGCGAAGTCGCCCGCGTCGCGGACGGCCTCCTCCTGCTCGTCGAAGCCGTGGACCTCGCTCACGACGACGCGCTCGGTCAGCTCCTCGACGTCGACGCCGGCGTCCGCCGCGACCCCCTCGGCGACCTGGCCGAACCGGTCCAGGGAGAGGCCCTCGGTGTCGATGTAGACGGCCAGCCCCCCCTCGGCGGCCGCCCGCAGGGCCGCCACGAGCGCGACGTTGGTCTTCCCCGCGGCCGGCGGGCCGTACAGTTGCGAGACCGTCCCGCGCTCGAAGCCGCCGCCTAACAGGTCGTCGAGCGGCGCACAGCCGACCGCGAGAGGTTCCGTCACGCCCCGAGGTAGCGCCGGCACCCGGTAAAAGCTCTCGGATCGTGCGGCGACCCGGCGCGTCGTTCGGTCGCCGCGGGCCGGGCGCCCGTGGCGCGACCCGATTCGCGGCCGGCGCGCCGCTCGGCGCGACACGCTTTACCCGTCGCGCGGCCAAGCCGCCGGCGTGATCGTCGTCGCCACGGCCGACTTCGAGCTGTACCACGAGGTCGTCGGTGAGCTACGCGACCGGGGGGTCGACTTCACGACCGTCGAGCCCGGCGAGCCGCTGCCCGAGGGCGCGACGGTCGTCGTGACCGCGCCCGACGACCCGCCGCTCGACCTCCCCGCCGGCGTCGAACGCGTCGTCGCCGAGGCGTCGGACCCCCGAGGGGCCGTCGCCGACGCGCTCGCGGCCGAACGGGGCGAGGGCGGTCGGACGGTCGTCGGCGTCGACCCGGGCGTGCGCCCCGGCGTCGCGGTGCTCGCCGGCGACCAGGTGGTCGCCGCCTTCCAGGTGCCGCTGGCCGACGCCGCGGAGGTGATCCGCGACGAGGTCGCGGAGGCCCCGGACCCGGTCGTCCGCATCGGCGACGGCGCGCGGATCCAGGGCGCCCAACTGATCGACGCCATAGACGAGGTACCGGTCGAACTGGTCGACGAGACGGGAACGACGCCGTACCTCGGCACCGGCGCGAACGGGATGGGCGACGTGCTGGCGGCGGCCAACATCGCCCGACGCTCCGGGGAGCGCGTCCAGGGTCGGGAGATCGACCCCACGGCGGGCGAACTCCAGCGGATCAAAGCCGAGTCCCGGGAGCGCTCCGGCGGCACCCGGAGCATCGACGAGGCGCTGGCCCGCCGCGTCGCCGCCGGCGAACTGACCCTGGACGAGGCGCTCGCCGAACACCGCGACCGGTGAGCGTCGGCGACGATCCTGTGAGCGTCGGCGACGATCCGGCGAGCGGCCGTGCGCCTCGTCGTTCGGTCAGTGAGGGTGGTCGTGACCGGCCGACTCGGGATCGTCGTCCTCGCCGTCGCCGTCGTCGACCATCTCGCCGCGAACCGACTCGTCGCCGTGGACGACGGCCTCGGCCCGGCGCATCACCTCGCGCACCGGGAGGTCGGTCTCGCGGGCGACCGCGAGCGCGTCGTCGAACTCGGCGCTCACGTCGTAGACGGCGCCGTCGGCGTCGCTGGCGACCTTGACGGCGACCTCGTGGGTCCGGCTTCCGACGGACAGCGAGACGGTCTCGACCCGGCGGTCGGCGATCCAGCGGTGGCCGGCGCCGTGCTCGCGGACGCCGAGGGTGCCGGTCTCCTCGGCGAGTGTTCTGGCGACGCGCCGGGCGTCCTCCGGCCGGGCGACGACCTTCACGAGGTGGCCGGGGCGGGACTTCTTCATCGTCGCCGGGAGGACCGAGACGTCGCGGGCGCCCGCGTCGGCGAGCGTCTCCTGCAGGCCGCCGAGTTCCTCCGGGGTGGCGTCGTCGAGGTTCGTCTCCAGGACCGTGATGTCGTCGCGGCGAAGCCCCCCCGCCCCGTCGCCGACGAGCGCCCTGAGGACGTTCGGGCGGTCGGGGAAGTCGTAGCCGCCGGCGCCGTACCCCGACGCGTCGACCCGGAGCGCGGGGAGGTGGTCGACGCCCTCCGCGACCGCCGCGAGGATCGCCGCGCCCGTCGGCGTCAGCAGTTCGGCGTCGACGGGGCCGCCCCGGAGCGACCAGTCGGCGCCCGCCGCGACCTCGACGACCGCGGGCGGCGGGATGGGGTAGGCCCCGTGGGCCATCGACGCGGTGCCGGAACCGGTCGACAGCGGCGTGGTGACCACGCGGTCGACGCCGAGGTCGTCGAGCAGCAGGCAGGCGCCCACCACGTCCGCGACGGCGTCGTCGGCGCCGACCTCGTGGAAGTGCGTCTCGCGGAGGTCGGTGCCGTGGACGGCTGCCTCTGCCTCGCCGAGGCGCTCGAAGGCGTCCAGGGCCGTCTCTTCGACCGGCGCGGGGAGGCCCATCCCCTCGACGATCTCGACGACCTCCGCGTACGAGCGCGCGGGCCCGTGACCCTCGGCCGGGGTGTGGTCGTGTTCGTCGTGGGCGTGGGAATGGTCGTGGTCGTGATCGTCGTGGTCGTGTGAGTGGTCGTGGTCGTGTGAATGGTCGTGGTCGTGATCGTCGTGGTCGTGTGAGTGGTCGTGGTCGTGTGAATGGTCGTGGTCGTGTGAATGGTCGTGGTCGTGGCGATGAGCGTGGTTGGGGTCGTCAGCGTGCCCCTGCTCGTCGGCATCGGCGGGGGCGTCGCCGTCTGTCAGGACGACGTCGACCGTCGCGGCGTCGATCCCGTTCTTGACGGTGCGATCCACCCGGTAGGCGACGTCGAGAGCGTCCTCGACGGGGGCGAGCGCCCCGCGGTCGGCGCCGACGTCGAGGAGCGCCGCGAGCACCATGTCGCCGCTGGCCCCCATCCGGCCATCGAAGGCGAGTGTCCGCATATCCGGGGGGACGGGCGCCGGGGTATTAGCCCCCCGGTGTCGGGTCGGCAGGCGCGGGGCGGGGTTCGGACGGCCGGGTCCGCGGACACGTAAACCGGTTGCGGTCGCGTGGGAAGCCCCCGCAGTCGGTAGGGATTTGTACTCCCACGCCATACCGTGCTATAAGGTGACAAGGACGCGGCGACTGCGCGGACGTACCCCCCCCCCTAACAACACACTTATCCGGCACGGTCGCAGAAATCCTTGCATCCCCGCGAGCCAATCATGAACGAAGTTCAACTCGAAGTGGCGAAGGCCTACCCGAACGACTCGGGTCGCGGCATCGCCCGTCTCGATCCGGACACCCTGCTCCACCTCAAGCTCTCGCCGGGCGACATCATCGAAATCGAGGGTGGCGAGACCACGGCCGCCAAGGTGTGGCGCGCCGACCGGCAGGACTGGAACACCGACACCGTCCGCATCGACGGCTTCACGCGGCAGAACGCCGACGTCGGCATCGGCGAGCGCGTGACGATCCGGAAGGCCGAGGCGAAGAAGGCCGACACGCTCACTCTGGCCCCGCCCGAGGAGGCGTCGGTCCAGTTCGGCTCCGACGCCGCGGGCATGGTGAAACGACAGATCCTGAAGCGGCCGGTCGTCCAGCGCGACATCGTCCCCGTGATGAGTTCGACCAACCACCCGTTCATGCGCTCTCCCGGCCAGGCGATCCCCCTGATCGCCGTCGAGACCGAACCCGAGGGCGTCGTCCTTATCACCGAGGACACGGAGGTCGAGTTGCGCGAGGAGCCCATCTCCGGCTTCGAGAAGACCGGCGGCGGCATCACCTACGAGGACATCGGCGGCCTCCAGAACGAGATCCAGCGCGTCCGGGAGATGGTCGAACTCCCGATGAAGCACCCGCAGATCTTCAAGAAACTCGGGATCGAGCCACCCCAGGGCGTCCTCCT